>OJIZ01000042.1_pt1 | contig 52551 bp, 47 predicted proteins | sample 1596071 | NCBI WGS metagenome assembly OJIZ01 (sample SAMEA4350127, study PRJEB24818) | metagenome | biome: human; feature: gut; material: faeces | place: Denmark | collected 2013-09
AAACTGTACGTTATGCAGACTATGATACGATTGCTGATGTTCATATTGATGAGCTGGCCCATTTACCAAAGTCTGTTATCGAAGGCTACTTTGTTTACCTTCGTGAAAATACTGAGCGTCGTTCAATATCTGAAGTCAGTATTATTCGAACTAAAGATGCCCTCTCTAGTTTGTTTAAGTATCTTACTCAAGAAACTGAGGACGACGAGGGTGAGCCTTATTTCTACCGAAATGTCATGGTTAAGGTGAAAATCAAGAAACCTAAAGATACCTTAGCTAGTCGTGCAGATAACATGAAAGAAAAACTCTTTCTAAACGATACACAGTCTTTCCTAGATTATATCGACAATGAGCACGAAAAGAAAATCTCAAAACGTGCCCAGGTATCGTTTGTCAAAAATAAAGAGCGTGATCTTGCTGTTATAGCACTTCTACTCTCAACTGGAGTCCGTTTATCTGAACTAGTGAACCTAGATATGCAAGATGTCAATCTAGCCACAAGGACGATTACAGTTATTCGAAAAGGTGGTAAAAAGGACGTTGTAAATATCGCTCCATTTGGTATACCTTATATTGAGCGTTACTTAGAAATTAGGAAGGGACGCTACGCAGCAAGTGATTCAGATAAAGCATTCTTCTTAACGACTCAAAATAAAGTGCCTGCAAGGCTTGGAACACGTTCTGTCGAGCTTTTGGTGAAGAAGTTATCTACCGCCTATGGTAAACCCACTACTCCCCACAAATTGCGACACACACTTGCGACACGTCTATATGAGCAAACAAAAGACAGCCTCCTAGTCTCCCAACAATTAGGACACAAGGGGACTGCGATGGTAGAGGTATATGCACACGTAGCTGCAGAGACAACTAAGGAAGCTTTGAGTGATTTATAACTCATTTAATGGTTAATACATTATACACGATATATAGTTAATAAATAAACTATGTATATGGTAATGAAGACTATAAATTGTTAACACAGTTTATGATAAGTTAGAAAAAACGAGGAATCTCCTTAAATAGGAGGAGATTCCTCGTTTTTCGTTACTATTTAACATTTAGAGACGACTGTTTCAATGGTCTCGTTCTTTAAGTTTGCCTCTAGTTATTGTTTATTATGAACGTCTGTGACGCCCTTTATAAACGAAGCTTGTCAAACCAAGTCCTACCAAAACCATACCTAACATACCTACTTTAGAGTTTGTATCCCCTGTTTTTGGTAAGTCCTGACTTGTCAATTTTCCATCAGTTTCTGATTTAATTCCTGTACTACGTGTTTGTGTATATGAAGGAGTAACAAAATTCATGGAATGATTGTCTTTTGTAGGAACTAGACTTGTAGCAGGTGTTGTGCTGACCGCAGGAGCTTCACTAGTAGCAGGTGTTGTGCTGACCGCAGGAGCTTCACTAGTAGCAGGTGTTGTGCTAACTGCAGGAGCTTCACTAGTAGCAGGTGTTGTGCTGACTGCAGGAGCTTCACTAGTAGCAGGTGTTGTGCTAACTGCAGGAGTCTCACTAGTAGCTGGCGTTGTGCTGTTCGCAGGAGCTTCACTAGTAGCTGGCGTTGTGCTAACTGCAGGGGTTTCACTAGTAGCTGGCGTTGTGCTAACTGCAGGGGTTTCACTAGTAGCAGGTGTTGTGCTAACTGCAGGAGCTTCACTAGTAGCAGGTGCTGTGCTAACCGCAGGAGCTTCACTAGTAGCTGGCGTTGTGCTGTTCGCAGGAGCTTCACTAGTAGCAGGTGCTGTGCTAACTGCAGGGGTTTCACTAGTAGCTGGCGTTGCGCTTACTGCAGGAGCTTCACTAGTAGCAGGTGTTGTGCTGACCGCTGGTGCTTCACTAGTAGCAGGTGTTGTGCTAACTGCAGGAGCTTCACTAGTAGCAGGTGTTGTGCTAACTGCAGGAGCTTCACTAGTAGCCGGAGTAGTGCTGGTCGCTGGTGTAGAAGATGTATCGGTCACTTTAGGAGTACCATCTCCGTTATGAGTATGGTAGTCATACTGCCAAAATTCATAAAGCGTTTTACCAGCTTTTACTCTGTCATAGCTAACTTCGTAAAAGGATGGTGTACCGCTAATGACTGGAAAGGCTACGGCACCTTTACCGCCAAGTTTTAAATATTTTGTCTCACCAGGCTCTATCGTATATTCTACAGAACGCGAATCCTCACCAGTAAAATGATAAATAACAGTATAGGTTAACGGACCTTCAGACTGAGATGATGGTTTTGCAGATGGAGTTAAACTATCTTTAAATGCTGTCTCACTATTGTTCTTTTTATAAAGGAACATGGCCATTGGTGTTCCAGTATTATCAGTAACAAAATATGAGGAAGATAACATCAACGTATTATTAGGAATATCAGAACCAGTTTCGTATTTATTAGCGCTATCTAAAGTATAGCCTGGTATAGTTTTAGCGCTTACTGTTACCTGCTTATCCAAAGGTACATCAACAGTGTCATAAGGTGCGATATCAATTACTGCTGGAACACCATATTTACTATTTCTCTCAAAAACACCATAACGAACATGAAAAGAAATAGAATCTCCATGATGCCATGAAGGTCTAATGACTGGGTTCACGATAATGTTCCCTTCTACAGAAGGTTTATTTTTATAGTAGGTATATGTTATAGGATTGTCATCAAAATTAGGATGGTTTAAAAGTGGACTATCATAAGGTATAACATCTCCAGGTTTAAAACTCTTTCCATCATCTGACGTGATTGTATAGTAAGAATACCTATAATCAGTTCCCTCAGGAATAACGAAGCGCCCATCTTCATTAGCGCCGTAGACACCAGTCCCCGATTGTTCGACACCACTATCTGTATGCTCTACATAAAGAAAGAAAAGTGACTTATCACTTGAATTTTCACTTGGCGTTGTACTTGTCGGTGAAACTATATCAGTTGGAGTTACTGCAAGACCTCCATCTTCTGAATATAAAGCACTTGTTTCAGGAGCTTCGCTATTTTCTGAAGCCAAAACTACTGCTGGTGCTTCACTCGTCGTTGGCATTGTACTAACGTTTTCGCTAGTAGCAGGTGTTATGCTTGGGACTTCACTCGTTTTTGGCGCCGTACTAGCAATTTCATCGGCATACACTTTTGAAGACGACTGACCGAATTGGGACTGTGCTACAGTCGCAACTGTAATAGCTGCAACTAAAACAATTCCATATTTAGAAAACTTATTAATAGACAAAATAAACCTCCAGAGGAACATTATATAATTTTTAGAAATATAAATTATCACACTTAATATATCAGAAAAATAAATAAAGTCAAGGTTTTTTTAAAAAAACCTTGACTTTTGCCTCAGCCTTAGCCTTAGCAAATGATCTGTCTAACTTCTTAAAATTGGTGCGATTTGAAGAATATTGTCGAGTTGGACTAATCTATACCCTTCACTAGTCTTTATTGATATTTCTTTACGAGACAGTTCTCTCACTTCGCCGAATAAAGTAATTTTTCTATCATGATGTTTGATAGTGAACTGCCCTTTAAGTTGGTTGATATAGAGTTGAGAAAGTAATAAGAGTTTCTGAGGATTACTTAGGTCTGTTGAGAAGTCAACACGACTTTTAGCAGCATGTAATGATGAGGTATGCTCAGACAGAAAGAACCCCATCCACTTCTGCATCCCAGGGTCCTGGTATTCTCTTGCTGCTTGAAATGGCAAATAAGAACGATCAATCATTTTAAACCATCCAATCCTCCAGCAGAATGTCCTCCGATGAGCCTACTTCTGGCAATACTTCTTGATGCACTATCAAGTGCATTAGCTTTTAGTAGAGAGGTAAAGCCAAATTGGTCTCTGATAGAATCTATTGCTGTCTGGAGCCTTTCTTCTTTTTCAATTTGTTCGACATCATCGAATAGTGAGATTAATCCAAAAGATTCATCTACAAACCCAGAATAATTAACAGCTACACTTCGGATTGCTCCTGAAGTGTATTTATTATGGAATAACTTCAACACATAGTTTGTCAGCATGTCGGTGTTATTCGTTGGTTCAATTTTCATTTGAGTATTTATAGAACGTTTGTTCTCATGTTTAGAGTAGCCAAGGTGTATTGAAACAACAGTCGCTTTTTTGCCTATCTTTCTTAATCGGATAGCAACTTGCTCGGCCATCTCTCTAAGGACAATTTCAATATCACGTTGTCTAAAATAGTCTCTAGGGAGAACCTGGGAGTTACCTAGACCTTTTGATTTTGGTTTATAAGGCTTATGAACGTTACTTTCATCAATACCATTAGCATGAAACCATAAACGAAGGCCAGCTACTCCTAGTTCTTTCTTCAAGATATCTGGGTTGGCATTTGCCAAGTCTTTGATTGAGTGGATACCTAACGTGTTGAAGCGTTTCTCCATTCTTTTACCGATACCCCAGAAATCTGTCATCTTAGGAATAGACCATACCTTATTCTCCACATCCTCATAGGACCAGTTAGCTCTCATGGTGGAAGTTTTCTTTGCTTCATTATCAAGGGCTAGTTTAGCTAGTAAAGGGTTAGCATTGGACATACCAACGGTTGAATAGATACCAGTTTGTCTCCAGATGTCCCTTTGAATCCTTGCTGAAATAAGGTCAAGTTTTTGCTTTCGTGACAACTGCTTATCTGGAACGAAGTATTTAAGAGAACTAGACAGGTCGATAAAACCCTCGTCTATAGAATAAGGATAGATATCGTTAGGGCTACCATAGTTTTGAAAAATGCCTTGGATTTCCATATTAACTGCGATATACTCGTCCATTCTGGGAGGAACGATGAAAGTCACTTTTGCCCAGTCTTCAATGAATCGCACGTATTCTAGATCTGTTCTCAATCCTTGTTTCTTGGCATTGTAATACGAGAACTTTCTTGTTTGAACATCAAAAGGGAGGTCGTATGCTCTTCCTACGTTTGATTTCCCAAACACTTTCTTAAATATCGGTGAAGAAGCTAGGATAAGACCTGCAGAGTTATCAGCTCTACTCATAACACATAGAGAAGTTTTTAGAGGATGTAACCCTCTCTCAACACATTCTACGCTAGCATAAAAAGACTTCATATCGATAAAAGCGATATCGCTTCTTGGCTCTCTTGAATAATCAAAATATCCCATGTGCCACCTCTTTTGTTAGTTTATAAACTAACAAAAAGTATAGACTATTTTGGTGAGGTTTTCAAGCGATACGATATTACCAATAGATTTGATAGTAAAAAAACATCCCTGTTCCACAATCTACCATTGCACGTATCGAGCGTGGAAATAACACTAGCATCGAAACCATGAGCAAAATCGCCGTTGCTCTTAATAAACCTCTTACGATTCACATTGGTTAGTATTATTATAGTTTAAATATAGCTAAAAAGCCCTATATCAAGGGCTTTCTGTTATATATTTAAAGAATAAAATCTAGGTTTAAAATAGCTTAATATCGGCATTTATCACAGCTACCTTCTTTTTATTTCACAGAAAATTCCTAACAAATACGGAGATAGAACTTAAGTAGTTTGATTACCTATAACTCAGAAATCCATAAAATATCCTAATTGCTCAGCTTTGTAGATAGCCTCTTGCTTATTATTTACTAAGAGCTTTGAATAGATGTGATTCAAATGATTAAATACTGTTCTCCTACTAATTTGTAATGTTTCCTCTATTTCTTTTATAGAGAGACCTTTCTTACTTAAATTTAAGATAGCTATTTCTCGTTCAGTTAAAGATTCAACATAATCCTGAAACTCAATTTGTTCAAAATACTTTTTCCCAGAATCCACTTTTTTTAAGATAGAAATGAGTTGTTTAGGGTCTATATTTTTATCTATAAAACCATATGCGCCTATTGTTTTTGCTCTCTCTTCATAGATTGACTTAACATATCCTGTCAGCATGACAACTTTCAAATTAGGAGTAGACTGTATGAGTTCCTCTGCTATCTCCAATCCATTCTCTTTAGAAATATTTGTTAAATTAATATCAAGTAATATAATATCATACTTAGACAAATCAATCGTCACATCGTTAAAATTAGAAGTAATCGTATCTATGACATCTACTTCATCATACTGTTGGCATAACAGTTGGATACTCTTCGCAAATAGTTTATGGTCATCAATTAATAAAATCTTCATAGCACAATTTCCAATCTATGGGAAGTAATATTCTGATATTAAATTGTTTATTATCTATTTGTAGCTCCATATCCCCATCAAAAGCTGCTAGTGTTTCTTGAAATGATTTCAAACCTCTACCATAATTTATAGATTGAACTTTTTCCACTATATGATTACTCTCCTCAATGATAATAATATCAGATTGAACCTTTAAAGATAAATGGATATCTTTACTAACTCCATATTTTATAGCATTATTAATTAACTCTTTTATAAACCTGTAAACAATATCTCCATATGGAGGTGGGATTATTGTACTATTCGAACAGTTGAAATACAATAATTTATTACTTTTCCTTCTTTTGACGACATCGTCAAAAAGAGACTGTATATTTTCTTTCATTGTTCGATTAGCAGGAACTATTGGGTGGTAAGTATCAATTTCATCCCTGATACCAGAAACTAAATCATTCAACTCATTAACAATGAAACCATGTGTTAGATCACTATTTTCTAGTGAGAGTAAGTTTTTTATCGCTATGATATTTTGCAAGACATCATCATGCAAATAATTTGAGAACTCCACTCTCATGTTTTCCTCTGATTTCATGAAATAGTTCAGCCTTCTATTTTTATAGTCAAAATTTTGTTTAGAGTTTTCTAAATAATAAAAGATACAAGAAATTACCACTAGACAAAACAACGTGCTTGCATCAACAACTATAAAAAATAGTAAAAAATCTTTAACTAGTACATTTATAAGTACAACCCAACAAACAATGAGAAGTACAAATAATAGTTCTATACGAATTTTGTAGTTACCTAACCATCTTTGAGTAACTGAACTAAATTTATCATGTATGACCTTAAAATAGTATATTGTACTCATTATAAGGGGAAACAGATACCACCCCAAATTATTAAAGGCTTGATTAACATCTAGTATTTCTCCATAAAATTCACTACTAAGTATTACCAGCAAAAGCAAAGAAAACAGTATCAATGAACGTTTTACTACTGATATTTGTTGCCTAAAATACCTATAATATAGCACTATAACCAATAACGGATAAAGGTGTAAAATAGTAAAAATAATCAGGAATAAAAAATTAAATAAAATTCTATTAACTAAAAGGCTAATTATAGAAACAAAAATAATTATTAACAAGCACTTATCTAGCTTATCCTTAAATTGTTTCTGCCCATATAATATTAAATTAGTAATCTCAACAGTATAACAATAGAGCAATATAATTTGCAGACCACTACTAAAAAAGAGAGGAGTTTCCCTTGATAGCACAGATACCAAGTATTGCCAAATTGTTAAGGATATGATAGAAATAATTCTTTTAAAAAGATCATCTTGTTTTTGGCGTAATATTGCTGCCAGCCAAATAAAAGCCGTATCAATAAGAGTCATTACAAGAGCCACTTTTTCAGAGAAAAGAAGAGACAAGTTCTCTTGGTTATAGAACAAAATCAACAAGGTTATTAATTGTTGTAACAAGATTATTGCAATCTCAAAAAATTTACTCTTTGTTATTTTTTCTATTCTGATCATATTATTTACTTAATCATTAAAGTTAAAAGGTTTTTAGAATTAATGTTGATTATTGATTTCACTGACCGCAATGTCAATAAATAAAATGTGCCATATATTATCAAGAAGAAAAACAGACAAAGCAATAAAGATAGCATTATGATATTGCCTGCTACCAATGTATCCATAAATAAATATTTATAGAAAATAAGCAACATACTACCATTTACAATCCCAATTAATACAGGAATAAGGAAAAGTATACCTGTTTCATATCTGAGAATCCGGTTAATCAATTTTTTACTATAACCTAGCTTACTTAGATAGCTATATTCTTCTTTATTTTCCATGATTTCTATGAGGCTTGTAAAGTATAGAATACTACCTGTACAAATGATAAAGAGTATGGATAGGAAAGTTATAAAGATATAAGTTGCAATATTAGCAGTCTTTACTGTGTATTCCCTACTATAACTACTGATAACATCAGGAACCGTACTAAACTGATTGTAAAATGTTTCGCTTGACCTAATAGAATTTCCATTAAAAGTCCTAATTGTCATTTCTTTCTCTGGAAAACGAGAACTAAGTTCAGCATATAATTTATCAGAAACAACCAGAGTCGTGACACTTGTAGAAAAACTAAAAACATTATTCGTTGATACTTGTTTTACAGTAACATCATATGCATTTTCCAAATTAAAGGTTTTCCCGAGGCTAATTTCTGTTGGATAATAATTTATTAACAATGGTAATGACTCACTACCTTCAATAGAATTTGTTTTCCCTTGAGCTTTCATTAACTCTTTATAATCACTGTAATTAATTATATCAAAATAAGGAATTGTTTGCCCAGATTCTGTGATAGTCACTTCTGGAGTAGTGTTCAATCTCAATAGGTCAACATCAACTAAGCTCACTTGGTTGTTCTCTAAAATATTTGTAACATTAACTTGACCATTTTCTGATTTAACATTATATTCTATAGCAGATGGAGTCAATCTCTCTATTCCATTAAGAGAATAAGCATAGAGCATTACCATAATTCCAGTAACTGAAACAGTTAATGTTAAAAGACCTCCCAAGACTGTTAATAGTTTATTTTTGGTCGCAATACGATAGTTAAATTTGGGATAGATGATATTAGAGAGAGGGCGGTATAACCTTTTTTTATTTTCTTTTAACAAAGAAATTACAAAAGTCAATCCATATCTGATTGTAAAAATTGTTCCAAAAACAATTAAGATAATTATCAATAGAGAAATCGGTACCATCCCTATGCTTAATAGTATATTTCGTGTGGATGAAAACACTGTCGCCAAACATAAAACATATGACAATAGCAATGCAGTAATAGCAATAATAGCTTTGACTTTTCTTATCCTGATGTTTTTCTCAGCCTTTCTTGAGAAATTAACAAATTCAATCAAAGACTGTTTACTAATGATAAGTCCATTTGTGATGAAATTAATCAGAAAAACTACAACTAATATTCCTAAAGACTCTATAATCTCATTAACTGTAATAAACCACTGAACTTCCATTGTTAATTCCAATAGATGAGTAATTACCAGTACAGCTAAAAAATATAAAGTCGGTCCCAGCAATAAACTTACCAAGTAACTCAAAACTAGAATAACAAGATTTTCTAAAGTCAGTAATTTTGTTAATTCTCTTTTTGAAAACCCTAGTATTGCTAAGATTCCAAGTTCTTGACTACGTTTTTTAACAAAGAAATTATTGAAGTAAATTAAGAATATCACCAAAAATACAGTCAGAAAAATCAATGACCCATTAGCGATAACTAGAGCTTGACCACTATTCCTAATTTTTTCTGCAATGATTTTATCTGAGATAAAATTTAGAAAAGCTATAAAAATACTTAATAAACCAATCGTAGCTAGAAAATAGATACGATATAACGAAAAATTTTTTTTTATGTTAGATTTTGTAATTGACCAAATCATATTACTCTCCTCTATCGGATAAAGCTTGAGTAATTACATCGTAAAACGACTCTCCACAATCTTCTTTATCAATCTCCATGTGAAGTTTACCATCTTTGAGGAGTACAACTCTATCGGCATAAGAAGCTGATAAAACGTCATGAGTAACCATTAAAATAGTTACCTTTTCCGTTTTATTGATTTCACTCAAAATCCTCATTGTTCCTTCAGAAGATTTCAAGTCAAGTGCTCCAGTTGGTTCGTCAGCAAAAATAATCTCTGGTTCTTTAATGATTGCTCTGATAATACTGACCCTCTGTTTCTGACCTCCAGAAAGTTGATAAGGATATTTCTTCAACTGTTCATATAAATTAAATCTTTTTGCATAGCTATTTATCAAATCATCAATCTTTGATGAATCAACATTTTTTAGAGACAAAGCAACAGAAATATTCTCCCTAATGGTTAGACTGTCTAAAAGCATATAATCTTGAAAAACAAAACCAATATCATTTTTTCTAAAATTAGTTGCCTCGTTATCAGAAAATGCACTAATTTCTCTATCTGCACAATAAATACTCCCACTATCAATTTTATCAATAATCGAAGTAACATTTAAAAGTGTCGTTTTCCCACTACCGCTACGCCCCATGACAGCCACAAATTCTCCTTTTCCGACAGTCAAATTGATATGGTCTAGAGCATAATTTGGTTGATTGGGATATTTTTTGCAAACATCTTTCAATATTAATTGATTCATTTTATCTCTTCCTCCTGATATTTATTCATGTATGAGTCATATAAGTCACAATAATACTCATTATTTTTGTACAAATATTGTAACCAATATGTCTTTATTTTTAATGAGTAAAAAGTGCAAAAATTGTTTATTTTTTTATACTTAAATGTTCTCACATTTTAAAGTAGTCTTTTGATTATTATTCAAGAAAATTACTAGAGTTGTGAAGTGAAGTGTTGCGCGTGGTATATGATTCAATACAAAAAGGATAGCATCACTATATGCTATCCTAAGCTAGTCCTATGATTATTGTGCAGGTCTCAAGGTTGCTGCTACTGTTCTGATAGAACTTTGTGTATAGTCATCATGTCTTTCTTCATCTGTGATTACACGAGGTTTTGAAAAGTTCTCGATAGTCTTTTCAGGTTCTTTTGCTTGTTTTTTTGCTTGTTCAAGTCGTTGGTGTTGAGCTTCTGGACCCCAGTCTTTTTCTGCAGCAATCTCAGAGACCATAAAGGCACTATATCGATATGCCTCTGGAACAATCGTCTGGATTTGTTCTTTCGTGAAGCGGTCTCCCTCACTATAATCAACGACATCCCAAATTAGTCCGCCATTGCCATCTTCTCGTGCTGCAAGGAAATGTTCACATCCAATAGGATTTGATAGGTTGATCATAAAGAGTTCTTCAGACCATTCTCCAGTCATTACAGCATCAATAAATGTTTTATATTCATCGTCCGAGGCAAAATTTAGATGCCCGTCCTTTTCAGCTTTTTGAGCTTTACATAAAACCTCAAATCGTTCTTGGTACAGTGAAAAATTGTACTGCTTTAAAAAACTTGCTTGTTCCGTTGTTAAAATATTTTTCTTCATCGTGATTACCTCTTATTCTAAGTTAAATGTCAGTGTTACTTTAGTCAATGGGATGTGTTTAAGCCCCCAAAAGCCAGATTTCAGTAACACTTTGAACATACCAGCTACATTTCCTTCTGTATCTTGTCTAAACTTTTCATCTCTGATTTCCGTAAGACCTTTAAATTCATGAGAAATACTACTAGCAATAGATGAACGCATCGACTCTTTGATATTGTCTACGGTGTCAAATCGTCCTCTGATATTTGCATTGTGTCTATCGTCAAAAATGATTTTATTGATTTGACCTTTGCTGAAGTTTCTTAAGGCAATAGCTACAACATAAGGAAGTGCAATCCCCAGTGTAACTAGAGGGTGTGTTAGAATATCAAACACAATACCTTTTAGAGTGGTAATAAGTACGATATATGCCAATGCTCCTATCAATTTAAAGTAATTAACTGACATCGTAAATTTATTTTTTCGATTAGCTAATAACAAACCAATACATACATAAACTACCAGTAATATCAGGGCGATAATATGAATCGTCTTTGTTGAAACATTGAGAATATTGTTTGCTAATAACAGAACTGAAGTGGCTGTTATAAATATGATTTCAAGAAAATAAATACTTTCAGCAAACCATTTCATCAGCAACATGAACATTAATTTATTATTTTTCAAATAGATACCTTCTTTCTACCTATATGGTCTTGATTTCATAAGTTCATAATTATATAAATTATCAGTTCTCATATAAGCAATAACTTCCTTCCTAGTTTGTTTTAAAGTACTTCTTTATTATAGGAAAACAAATATCTATTTGTAACCCAGTGACACCTCTTAAAAAAACACAACTCTTGTGAGCTGTGTTTTTAGGGAATTATGAATTTAGAATAGGGAAAAGGAATTTTAAGAAGTGGGTGCTATCTTAGTACTCTTTACTACGTTTAGAGAAACCAAGCATTCCAAGTGCAGTAGCCAAAATAACTGCACCTGCTGTAGCAATAGCTGAAGTTGATTTTTCACCAGTATTAGGAAGAACTTTAATAGCTTGTTGTTGGACAGGCACTTCTTCTACTGGAGTTACTGGGGTAGAAGTAGGTCCGCCAGATTCTCCTACTGGTGCTGCTGGTGGTGTATCGAATGAAACAAGATTCGATTTATAGGCATTACCAAAATCAATCTGATAGAAATCATTTTCTACAGTAGTACCTGCAGGGACTTGCAATGTAGCAGGGAGATTAACTGTTACATTATTGTTTTTTAGAATATAGTCTTGGTAATAATCAACGGGACTTTTGGCTACCCAGAGATAGAATTCACCAGTTGGGTTAAGACCAGATTCATTTAGGATCTTGTTGATGGCATCAGTACGTCCTTCATCCGAAAGTACGTGATACATATCAAAGAGGTCTTTGACATCTTTGTTTTGACTATTGACAATAGTAATAGCATCTTCATCTACTGAGAATGCACCATCTTGCACGTCATCAAGGAGTGCAAATTTAAGTGCTTGTTTAGATGCAGCCATATCTTTGTATGGGCTATAGTCAGTCGTCAAATGGAAGGTTACTTTATCATCGTCAGTAGTCTTACCGTCGATGTCATTTCCTTTTGAATCTGTAACAGACTTATGTGGTTTTGGAGCCGTTGGTGTCTTGTTAGTGACAGTATCAGAGAAGGTTTCGTAACCATTACGACCAGCTTTATAAGTATTATCGTAGAAACCGTTATCGTCCGTTGCTACGAACTTGATTGTAGGTGCTTCAAGAGCTTTACCATCGTATTTGGCAGTAAATGTGTAGGTCTTCGAAGCATCATCATAATCAACGTTCCAACCTTTAGCCTCATTTTCAACTTTGTTGGCTTCGATGTTTGGAACTTCTCCAAATTCAAGAGGATCACGTGTTGTTACGGTATCGCCAACTTTGGCATTTGCAAAAATGTTTCCATTATTCAAAACGTACGTATGTTCATCATTTTTTGGAATCATTTTACCATTAACATTTTCGCCGTCGCTGTTGAGGACAGTTTTAGTTACAGTTGGTTGATAATTCATACTGTAGTCATGGTAGCTTACAGATGGAATTACTGGTTTAACAGGCTCATTAACCTTTTTAACTGTAGCTGATGGAACCACGTTTGGATTAGTGAAATCAAGACTCAACTGACCATGAGTATTGATAATCCAGTTATCGTCAATGTTAAGAATTGGGATAATACCAGTAGTTTCTCCTGGCTTCAAGACATAAGACTTGTTGAGCGCAATACTACGATTGATATCTTCAGCAAAGCTTGAGTTACCATCGTGGTTTACTGAGTAGATTTCTTCTCCATCAGTATAAACGTGGTAGTTAAGATTTTGGTTAACACCAGTGTTCGGACGGTTACTTGTGTAGGTATAGTTCCACAAATCGAGACTATTAAGTGTTACAGTGGTAGAACCATCTCCGTTTGCTGCAGACGTGAAATTGACCTTACCATTAAGGGTACCTGTACCCAAAACACCCAGGCTATCATTAGCTGAGTCATTCATATCATGAGTAAATGAGAAGGTTCCGTCTGGATTAACACTACCATTTTGAACAGAGTTACCATAAGTCAATTGATCAACATTTTGTGTTGTCACACGTCCATCAACATTAACGTTAGCATTATCCTTCATAGCAGCATAATCTTTGTTAAACTTGTCGATGGTTTCTTTGTTTGAAGCAATCTGCTTATTAACCTGCTCAGTATAGGTGTTGTAATCACCTACATTTTTACCATCCCCACTTGAGATTTCAGTAGCTTCAGCTTTAATAAGTCCATTACTATCTTTAACCGCTTTGTCTACTTGAGTTTCAAGTGTGTCGTGAGCTTTGTCAGCTGCATCATAGGCTGATTGGCGTCCAGATGCGTCCTGGGTAGCTTGTTTGATTGTAGCTACTTGTTCATTTTGGTCGGCCTTGATTTCAGCTTGCTTTGTTTCGAGTTCTTCGCTTGTAGTCGCAGTCCCCTTGTCTTGGGTAGTATCTTGTGTCACTTTTACACCGCTATCTTTGGCAGTAGCAACTGTATCTGTGACGGCTGTGTTGTCGATAGTTACCTTTTCAGCTTCCGTAGATGTATTAGCCTTTTCAGCGTAAGCATTATTATCATTAGTGCTTACTGGTTGTGTAGTGGCTACTTCTGCTACTGTTTCAGTAGGTTGTGAAACAGTAGTGTTTGTTGCAGTCGCTGTGGTTGTTGGAGTAGAGACATCTGAAGTTGCAACAGCTGTAGCTTGTGACATAAGACTGTCTGCGTTTGCTTGTGAGGTAGCAACTGTTTCTGAATTTACAGGAGCTTCAGTTACTTCATCTGCGGATGCTTGGGAAGTTCCCCCAACGATTGCTGCAGCTCCAAGTGCAAGTACACCTACAGCTCCATAGACTTTATTTTTACGAATAGAGCCATGTCCTTTCGTGTTATTTGAGTCTTTAAACATTTTCAATAATCACCTTTCTTAGTTTGAGTACCATTTATCTTGTTTCACAGCTGTTCGTTGAAGACCAAGTGCTGCCAAAATCAAGAATCCAAAGGTAACGAGTTTTGTTCCAGCTTCCCCTGTTTCAGGAAGTGTTACCATTTTTCCTGCCTCGGTCTTAACAGAGACAGTTCCATCCTCATTTACTGCTCCTCCTGCCTGTGAAGCTGGAACTGAGGCTACCGAACCATCGAAGTTTTGTACAACAAGATCACTATTGTTTGTTGAGACAACTTTATAACCAGTATTTGTAACGACTGGTTGACTAGGAGTCACATTAAGTACAACTTGTTTTGTTGAAGGAGAAACGTCCCCTGGTTTAGGTGCTTCTTGAACATTTGTGTCGCTAACTTTAGGAGTTTCTTCAGATTTAGGTGTCTCAACCACTTTGTTTGAAGTAGTTGCTGAAGTTGAAGCTACTTCTGTACGACTATCTGATTTATGTTCAGTAGGCGTAGAAACTCCAGTTCCAATAGTTCCGTCAAGAATGTGAGGTGTACTTGTAGCTGTTTCAGACAGTTCTGGAGAAGTTGATGATTTCTCAGAAGATGTTGTTCCTTCGCTACTTGGCAAACTCACACCTGTTCCAGATGTTCCATCAGACACCTTTGGTGTTTCTGAACTTGTTGAAGAAGATTCAGCTGAAGTTGATGAGCCACTAGGTGTTTCAGAACTTGAAGCGTTATTCCCTTCAGTTGGTGCTGGAGTTGGTGTGGCCACAGTTGACCCTTTATCATTAACAGTATTTGTTGAACTTTCACTGCTACTGCTAGTGTTATTTTTACTATTGTGGTTAGTATTAGCAGTATCCGTTGCGTTAGGCTTAGTAGGAGTTTCAGTTACTGTGTGCTCTGAAGGAGTAGGAGTTTCTGATGCAGTTGAAGTTGTATCAGAAGTAGAGTTTCCATCACTTCCTTCAGAGGTAGCTGTAGACGTTTCAGCAGTTGTACTTGCATTTTCAGAAGTCGTAGGTGTAACCTCAGAAGTTTCTGATGTCTTCCCTTCGTCTTGATTTGGCGTAGTAACGCTTGGTATTGTAGGTGTAGCTACACCAGTACCAGTAGAACCGTCAGTTACTTTAGGTGTCTCAGTTGTTACACCTTCATTTTTAGGAGTGTCAACTTTAGGTGCTTCAGCAGTTGGGACATCTGTGGTATTGGTGCCGGGTGTCGCTGGTGTTGATGAAGCGGGAGGAAGAAGTGTATCGGAGTGTCCAGTCGCAACAGTAGCATTATCTGTTGGTCCAGTTGGTGCGGCAGATTCGTCTGCTGATACTCCATTATTAACCAAACCTGTTGCTACAAGGGCTGTTAAAAAAGCTCCAGATTTTAGGATCATTGAACATTTGTTTTTATCCATAAATAAGCAATTTCCTTTCTTAAAAAATTACAATTAGATGATAGCAAAAGTCATCCCTGACTCAAACCCAGTGACACCCTTTGAATACACAAAAAAAGAGCGTACTGCTCTTTTGTAATCTATTATGAAATTTATTTTGGTCTAAATAATTAAGTTCTACTGACTCTTGTACGTATTCTCTTTTATTCTCATTATAACGCGTCCTTCATTACAGTAAATGTCAATCCAAGTCCCCCAAAAATAGACAGAACTAAAAAAAAATAGAATTGATTCATTTTTAAAAATAAATCAATTCTTCCAGCAACATTTTTTTACATTAATTGGATAAACATAAATTTTATGCTTACTTTTTAAATACCATTTTAACTTCAGCACCATTACCTTGATTATCATAATTATTTAGTAACAATTGTCCCTTGTTAGTTTCAAGTATTTTCGTAACAATTGAAAGTCCCAAACCATGTATATTATCATCATACATTTTCGTTGATACATATTTTTCCCTTAGATCATAAAGAATATCATTATTAAATCCATCGCCTTGATCCCTGACAACAATAGTATAATTATCTATATCATCATAAAAACCGATAAATATAGTTGAACCCACTGAAGAATTCTCAATTGCATTATTTACTAAATTTTGTATCGCAATAGAAATTGAATTTTTATCTAATTTAATATTACTTGCATCATGTGAAAGAATTGATAAGCTAAAACCTTTAAGTTTACAAATACTAGTCACGATTTTTATCCAATAGTCTACAACTTCTTTTGATACAATTTCCTTTTGAGCTTCCATCAAATCAGAAAATTCATTTAGTTTTTTTAAAAAATATTCCAATCTCTCCACACCATTTAAAGCATCTTCTGCTCTTTCAAGAACATTTTCTTGATCTTCTATTAATAATTCTATATTACCCTTGATTAGAGTAATCGGAGTCCTCACATCATGAGTAATCGATTGAATCATTTCTTTTTGTGTCGTCTGCATATTCCATTGCTTTTCTAATGATGCCTTTAAGCTCCTTGCCATACTATCTATAGAATCTAACACTCCTGAAATTTCTATATAATCAGAATGCTCTCTTTCAAATTCTAATTGTAATTTTTCAAGATTATCATTAGCCTTGGATATCTTTCTAATTTCACTCCTTAATTTCCTTGTCAAATTACTTATTAAATAAATAAATCCAATTAGCCACAGACAAAACATGCTTATAAAAAACACCAATTCAAAACTTCCAATTATTTTATACACATTTGGATTGGTAGGTATAACACTAATTTTATACTTTATGATCAAATCTTTATTACCATTTTTAAAAGCCTTAAATACATCTGAACCTATTATTTTATCCTTTGAAGATTCTCCTTTTTGCAATGCCTCACTTATTTTTTTATTATAGCGTTCATCAATCGTATTTTCTATAATTTCTCCATTATCTCTTAATTGATATTCATAAAAAAATGGTATTTTATCAATTTTCCAATTCTCTTTTAGGAATTCATATTTCACTGTATCAGAATTCCTTTCAGCATAATTTGCAGGATATACTACCCCAGTGTTAATTAAGACGTGTAGAAGCATATAGGAGAATAACATCATAAATAGTACAAAAAACAATTCTAAAATTGCAAATTTACTAATTAAATAGGTTAAACTTTTTTTAGTTCCCATTGATACCCTACTCCCCAAATAGTTTTAACTGGATCTATATGAAATCCAGCAAATTTTTCTCTTATTTTTTTTATTCTTTCTGTAATAGAAGTTGAACTATCACCTTCAGCATCATATCCATAAATTGTTGTATAAATCTTTTCTTTAGTAAAAACCTGGTTTCTATTTTTTAAAAGTAATTCGCATATTTCATATTCACTTTTGGTAAGAGTAATTTCATTTTTCTTGAAATATATTTTTTTAGACAATAAGTCACAAGAAATTGGATAATCAATTATTCTACTGTGCTTATCTCTATTTTCTCTTCTAATATGTGCTGCAACTCTCGCCCTGATTTCGGATACAGAAAATGGCTTTGTAACATAATCATCTGCACCTAAGGCAAATCCCTCTATCTTGTCCTTTTCAAAACTTTTAGCCGTCAACAAGATAATCGGTGCATCTATCAATTCTCTATATCGTGATAAAAACTCAAATCCATCCATTTTGTCCATCATGACATCAAGAATAATCAAATTATATTTAACCAGCTGTTCAGGAACAATTTTTTCAGCTGAATCACAAAGGTCAACATTATATTCTTTTTTAAAAGTCAACTCTAAAAGTCTCAATAAATCTTTATCATCATCTATGATTAATAAGTTCATTCTACTCCTCCATTTTATTAATACCATCCCATCTATTATACCAATTATAAAATACGCCTATTAATACTACAGTAATGATTACTGATAATGCTAAAAACATCAAAATAACATGACTTGTAACTTCATGACTTGTATAAGCAAAAATAAGTTTTATCGGCCAAACAAAAGGTAATAAATACCAAATATTACCGCCTAATTCTGTAGTGCCTAACAAAATACCTGATAATGTTAAAAAAACTCCGATTAGTATACTACCAGAAAAACCGAATTTCAAACTTACAAATTGATAAACAGGAATCATTGGTATCAGCATAATTGTACCAATCAAAAAGCATAAAGCTGTACTTATATAATTAAACTCAACTTTTCCAAACCCTATTAATATCATTACCAAGATAGATATAAGTTCAATTATAAAAAGTAATATAGAGATATAAATAGATTTAGAAAAGAATATTTTTTTCCTACTAATCCCAGTCCTTAAATCATTTGCAAAATTCCCAGCTACCTTATCAACCTCATATATCATTGGTATATAAAAACACATTGAAAAATTTGCTAAAATTATATATGTGCAAAAAAACACTCCCATTTCTTTCCCTATTAATCCTTTTGAATTCATCGAATAAATACCATAAATCAAAGAAAATAGGATTGGGCATAAAAAAGTCATTAGTCTTACTGGTGTCCTTCTACTTCTAAGCCAGTATGATGATATTATATTATACACTTCATTTACTCCTTTTGTTGTTAATTAAAAGGCTTAATGTTAATACGACTACATAGACTGCAATACTTAAAAGCAATCCTAAGTATGTTGCATCCATATTCATTAGTTTAGAGCCAGTCTCAAGAAAAGTCCCATTTGGATGTACTCCAACAACTGGACTAAGCATTCGCAAGTTATATGACCATGGAAATAAAATCCAATTTTTTGTTACTGCAATCACAGCCGATGGGAATGTCAACACAAAATTCAACAATATAAGAACAGCTTTCTTTTTTGTAAGTCCATATATCAAAAAAGATAAAGCAACGATCGGTAAACTTCCAATAAAAAGACAAATAGTAGCTATAATTAATTGACTTAGCGATATTTTTTCACCTAGAAAAAATGTCGCAACAGTAAATATTAATATTGTTGATATTAGTAGAATAATAAATAATTCAGCTACAATAATAATATTTTTTGCCAATTCTATTTTTGTAAAACTTAAATTTTTGCTTTTTTGTAAAACAATATGCTCGCTCTTTTCTTTAACATTTATATTCACAACTAGTAAGCTCAAAACTATTGGGAGAATTAAAAGTGGATACCAATTAAAAGAAGTTGCCAATATGTAACTTTTTCCTTCTGGGCTTTCCCCCATCAAACTAACCATAGCTATATTAAATAAAACAAAAATTATAGGTACAATAATTCCTAACTTTAAGTTACCAGATCTTTTTTCTTTCATTAACTCTGTTTTAATATAACTAATCATTATTTTTCACATCCTTTTTTATCGTTTCTAAAAACAACTTTTCCAAATCCATCCCATCAGAATTATTAGCTTCATAAATGAGATGCCCATTATTAATAATCCCTATCTTATCTGCTATCTGCTCTATCTCACTCAAAATATGACTTGAAATAATGACTGTAATTCCTTTTTTAGAAAACTCTTTTATTAATTCTCTTAACTCTTGAATCCCCAAAGGATCTAGTCCATTTGTTGGTTCATCAAGTATTAATAATTCTGGATTATTTATTAGTGCCATTGCAATTCCGAGTCTTTGTTTCATCCCCAATGAAAAGTTTCTTACCAATTTTTTATTTGTATCTTCTAACCCGACTGTTTTTAGCACATAATCAATTCTTCTTTTATCAATATTTAATAATACTGTTAAAACTTCTAAATTTTCATATGCTGTTAAATTTGGATAGATGGCAGGATGCTCTATGATAGCTCCAACTTTTTTTAAATCTTGTGTACACATGCTTTTTCCTTCAAAAAAAATATCCCCTGATGTACAATTCATAACTTTTGTAATTACTTTTAACAGCGTTGATTTTCCAGCACCATTCGGTCCTAATAGTCCATATATCTTTCCTTTTTCTATTTTAATTGATACATTTTCAAGTATCATTTGTTCTTTGATTTTCTTTGTTAAATTTCTTGTTTCAAGCATAATTTCCATGTATAATTCCTCCGTTTCTTATGTAATCAATTCTAACAATAAAAAATAACCAAGTTATAATCAAAAAAAACAGATAGCTACTATTTATCAGTAATGTACCGCCCTCCAAATCGTTAGATTTTTTCTGTCTAATTTTTGGGGCGCAGTTCAAATTCCCTTGCATTTTATATCTGTTATGGTAAAATGAACATAAGAAAGGTGTTGCTACCAACAACACCTCTGTAAAGCCGTTTAAGACGGTGGTTACAATCATATAACTATTTAAAAATAGCCGTCGACTGTTCCAAAGTACTGACGGTTATTTTTTTGTCGTTTTTATAAGTTCAAGGATTAACTTCACGAGTGAAATAACAAAGTTACCAGTCACAAACATGATAGTCAATACTTCAAACATTGACATTTGATAAACTATATTTAAGAAAAAATGCAAGAAAATTAATTGAATAGAAAAGAGATCTAAAATGTTGGCAAAAACTAAACAAGAAGCACTTTCACGTCTTCAAAAAATTGAAGATTCTTTAGCGAATGTCAATCCAAATATTCGTAAATATCTCGAAGATGATAAACTTTACTACTCTTATTTAACTGGTGGAGTTTTACTTGGAAGTATTGACACTATCTCTTACAATCCACACTATGAGGCGATTGTTAGGAAATTTGAACACGACAAAGGAAAATTTGTCTATCATGTTATTGAAACTGGCGATACATTGGCTTTTCTGTATGTTACTATCCCAACAGATAGTATGAGCGAAGAAAATCAACTTTACGAATGGGAAGAAGAACGTTTAGCTTCTGTCAACTCACTAATAGCTTATGTCTATAATCTTCAAAACCCTAGCTATTCAGAGTTCGGTTATATAGGTATTGACAATTTCATGGATAGCGGTGCACTGGTAAGAATATTTTAAGAGGAAAATCATGAAACATAAAATCAAAATAATTCTAGCAAATATGAACAATAGTTATCCCATTCCTAAAAGTCTATGGGGAAAAGAAAATTATAAGAAACGAGAAACTTATTGTATTCCTAAAGATAGGATAAAAGCTCAGAAAAATGATGAAATCCTAAAAAACCTATTTTTATTGAATAATATTGAAATTATTGTATTTTCAGAATTACAATCTCAAGAATCAAATCGATTTAAAGAAATATTTGAATCAAACGGATATATCTTTATTCAACCCGAACATAGAATAAAAGGAAGACAACTAGTTTCGGCTATTGCTATAGAGAAAAAATTAGCCTCAAGATTAAAAATACCAAATTACTCTACATCAACTCTTTTAAAAGAAAAATATATGAAATATAGGAATTGTACTATTGAATCAGATATTGTCCGCATTACATCAGCCTATATCCATCCAACATCTAATTGTGCTGAAAGGAACAATGTCAGAGAACGAGCTCTAGAACAACTAACCAACGATATGACGGAGAAGTTTGTAAACAAGAAAAATAACAAATATTATTTCTATTTTGGTGACTTAAATATTGACTTTGATAAAATTATAGGATATGAAAAAGTTAAAAACAATATCCAACAAATTCCAGCAGAATTTAATGCTTGGAAACATTTAAATAATAATTCTACTCATTACAGTCATAAAGAATATAAAACAAAAATCGACCATTTTTTTACGAATGCTCGTATATTAGATTTCGATGTTCAACAAAGAACCTTTGAAACAGACCATCATTTTCCAATAGCTACTGTCTAAGTAGATATCTAAGGAGATAATTTGCTTTTTAATCACAACAAAGAACCAACCGTTTACCTTACAAAATACAATATCAACTATATAGCTTATATATTATTAAGTTAAGCGAGGAAAAATCAAAAATTAAGTGTCTGCATGAAGGTAAATGAAACAAAGCAAAAAATAATTGCTATAAGCTTACTGAAAGTTCTCATATTATATTCTCCAATTCATATATCATAAAGGGAAGTCCTTGAAAAGCATATTAATTGAATGCCCGTCTACGCATTGAAATGCCAACTTCTTGCCAAGATATCTCCATATCATCAGAAGGCGTGTTTCCTAATAGAAAAACAGACTTATTATGGAATAGAGCATCAAATCCAATGTCTTCATAAAAGAGTTCTTCGTCATCATATTGAAAGCCAGAATCAATATCGAATTCATTATTAAATATAGCACGGCAAATAAAGTACGCACCTAGACCATAGTAAGTAATAGGTTCATTGGAACCTTTAGGCATGGTTTCAAAGCGATAGTACTTCTCTACTTCAATGGAGTCTTGAGCATTGACTTCAATAGGCTTAAGATAACAGTACCCACGACTAGCGAGAGCTTCATCTAATTGCTGACGCAGAGGACTTTTTTTATGAGCAATAAGACCAGGGATGGCATCTGCATTACTTTCTATAAAGTTACACGCATTTAAAAGAATCAAACTTTTTTGAAAAAAGTCTGGGCTAGTCTGTCTGTCTAGCCATTCCCCTAAAAATCGGTTAATACGAGGTGTATTCATATTTTTCTCCTTTCTTAGATATTTGTATCGTCTCTTCTTAAACTAAGATTAGTGTAGCACAGAGGAAATTACAAGAGCAAGCGCAGAGAGCCCCAAATTTTTAAAAGTCATATAAAATGAACTATTTTTTAGACGTTGCTTTATCAACTTCAAGGTTTACTTGATAAATTCCTTTTTCTTCGTTGAAGGAAAGATAAGCGTAAGCATCGAATGGGCCATATTTACCTTCGATGTTCTTGATAAGGTTTGTTCGTCCTTTGTCAGATAAAAGGTCACTGATTTGTTTCTTGGTGAGTGTTTTTTTCTTGTCTTTAATAAAACCTACAGTGATCCAGAAGTTAAAGCTACAAACAGGTGTTGCACCTGCTTCTCTTTCTCTTTCTTCTTTTGATAAGATATTATCTTCACACTGAGCCACTTTTGATTTTCCTAGGACTTTGACGGCCTTTCCACATAAAGGACAGTTACCAAGCTTGCCATCAGCTTTTGCTACTGCTTGCTCGATAAAGTCTTGGAAAGGGATATAATCAGTTCTATCTACAGCTTTAATCAGATTTTCGATGAGGTTATTGTGAGGATTCTCGATACCTAGATACCTATAGATGTTTTTTAGGAACTTTTCTTGTGTATTTGTACCTTCAGCAATTTTGCTGAGTGATTGTTCCCATATTGCTGTTGTTTCGGGTTGAGATAAGACACGTTCATCTTTAAGTGTCTCACAGATCAACCAACCAAGTTCAGATAAATAGATTTTCCCTTGTTTGACTGTCACCCATTTATTAACAACGATTTCATCAAGAATTGCTCCCCTAGTTGCTGCAGTACCTAACCCTTTGATTTGATTCATGATAGCGATAAGCTCTTCATCCTCTAGGTCCCGACCAGCAGTTCTCAATGCTCGAAGCCAGGTACTATTCGTGTGGCGAGGCGGTTTTTTAACATGTCTTTCCGCTGGCACTAGGTGCGAAGTGACAGTGTCGTTGATTTGAACTTTAACTAGCTCCCTCGCCTCACTTTCTTCTATCACTCCATCAAGCAGGCTCGCACTATCTTGGAATAAAACTTGCCAACCAGGGTTTTTAGGGACTTGTCCTACTGTTTTAAACCTTCCAGCTCCAACCTGAGTAATGATTGTAGTCTGTTCATACTCGTATTTCGGGAAAAACATAGCTAGTGTTCTTCTGATAACTGCTTTGTAGACAATCTTCAGTGCATCAGGAAGGGCTTCTACTTCTTCTTCAGTAGGAATTAAGGTAGTTGGAACTACTGCTGAGTGGTTGGCAGCCTTCTTGTCATTTACAAAAAAGCCATCTAGACGCTCTGGAAACACCAAATCCTCTTCACTGAACCCAACTAATCGAGCTAAAGCTGGTGCTTGTTGCTTTAGGGTCTCATAACGTTCCCTAGAAATGTAAAAAGACGATGATCTTGGATATGTAATTAGTTTTCTCACCTCATATAATTCTTGGCAAGGTCCTTCTAAAACTTCTTTTGGTGTCATTCCTAAAATTCTTCCTAATTCCTCTTGTATCGAGTCAAGGAAATAAAGCCTTGGTGGTCGTTTTTCTTTTAGTTCAACCTCATGTTCAACGATAACTCCTTTGTTACGTTCTCCAATAATTTTTGGATTCTGAATAAGCTTCTCCCAACCCTCTCTAGTAGAACAGTCTCCCTCCCAAGGTTCACCCTTCTTGTCACCTTGAAAACATCCGAAAACTTTTATAATCATATGGTAAAAAAGCAATTCAATATCAAAAAAGCTCGTCACAATATGCTTATTCTTGTATAGTTTGATGCCGATTTCAAAAAAATCTTTATTTTTGTATAGAAGAAAATAGTAATAGATACTTGAAATATAGGGATCCTTATTAAAACTATTCTTCGAATAAAAGTGATTTGAAATACAATTTGGTACAAATAAGTTCAATCAAAAAATACATTAAGGTAGTGTAAACACAAAAAGGGATAAATCAGTTATAGCAGATTTTCGAAACATTACTAGAAAGGAATTTATTCCTTTGAACCAGTTTAGCACAGAAGATACTCCTTAAGCTATCACTAAAAATTGAAATAATAACTAATATTTGGTAGAATAGTATAGCATAATATAGTTTATGGTTTTAATTGGAAATGACTATATCTAAAAATGATTACCCATTTTAAGAAATATATGGGGATGATTAAACACATTAGTATTTTTGAATAATTTTAGAGTAAAGAGAAAATGCAAGAATTTTATGATAAATATTGTGAAAAAAGAGAGCCCGAAGGTGAATTATATTTCTTTAATGGATATCAAGGAGAAGTTGAATTAAACAAGAGTAACATAGAATTGCAAAAAGAATCTGAAGCTCTTCTTGTAAGATATGCTAGTCCAAAGTCAAATTTTGACAGGTTGCGATATCCAAATTTTAACTATGATGAAGATACTAAAAAGAATGATACACTTTCATTTGAATCGGAACTTGCAGAATTAGAACAAGATTCACGACGACTTGTTCCAGATTTGAATAAAAATAAGGAGGTATATTTCCTTCCGACAAATCTAGAAAAAATAGTAAAAGATATAATTAATGGTAATAGAAAAAAAGTACCTGATATTCTAATTCCTTTAATTCCAGAGGATATTCAGAAGAAAATTAATTTTAAATTTACTACTACTCCATCACAAAATGTTACTCATGAAAATTTTGGTAATTTTGCTACTTCATTTATTAAATTAGAAGAACCCTCGAGTGTTAGCGAAGTAAAAGAAAACATGGATTCTATAAAAAATAATGTAAATGATAAATTTGTTGATGGAATAGATGATTATTTTGTTGGTGATTTAAATCAAGGTTTCGGAATGATGGAACGTGATTTAGAAAAAAAATATACTACACCGAGTACGTTTCACTATAACTTTGTATTGAGAGACAATAATAAGGATAGTATGGTGAATTTACTAAAATCATTGAGTGAAAAATTTAAACCATTTCCGTTTAAATAAAAAATGAGAGGAGGAAAAATAATATGATAAATCAAGATATAAATAATTTTGATAAAATTATGAATATTGTAGAGCAAAATGATATAAAAATGCCTTTACTAGCAATAAATGACCCAATTTTTGGTATTGTGTCGTACTTAGATAAGATTTACACTATTTATGTCATGCAAGATAGGACTTTGTTGAAAAATAATCATTTGGTAGATATAAAAGAAATTTTAATTACTGAACCAAGCCCTACTAATCTATACAAAGTAATAGATGGTGAAATTTCAATTCGCAATTTCTTTTTAGAATCTAGTAATTACAGCATTGGAAAAATTGCTAATAAAATTTTTCCAAAAGTGAAAATTAATGATTTATCGAAAATTTCAGAGAAAATTCCTCCAATGGATTTCTATTTAAATTTGAATAATGATTGTACGCAATATTATAAATATAACATTAAAAGTCGTTGTGAACGTTTAAAAAAATATGATAAGTTTGATAATAGTCTTACTTTTACGAATAATATAAATGTGGAAGTGAAGAAACAGGTAGAAGATCTAGATATACATTGGGAACTTAAAGATGAAATATATAGTAATAGATAAGGGTTGTAAAATAAATACATTAGAGTATAATACATTTGAGATAAACGAGTATAAATCTGGTGAGACTATTTCAGAGAGCCAAGAAGTTAATCTTTCTATAAAAAGCGGTGTGAATAAAGAGAATGAATTAAAAAGAATTATATTATTAGATATTTTAGTAGAAGGTAAACACGAGGATATCTTATTACGTAATCTTCATTTAGATTTGTTTTACGAATTTGAGTACAAAAAAAAGTATGAAGAATCTATTTTTAGTCATTTAGATATGTATATGATAAAACATTTTTTAATAGAAATTAATAAAATTGTTGAGACTATAAGTTCATTAGATCAAGAAACATCCTTTTCTTTAAAAGAAGCAATAAGTGATGTTAGTAAAAAAATTCCAGATGATTTATCAGTATCAGTGGAGTAAGTTTATCATCCTGAATATTTTCAACGTTACCTCTCGAATCTGTAAAGAATTACGACGGGAAAATATCGCTTTGAATAGAGCAAGGTGAAATAGAATCTCAAATGTAAATTAGCAGGAAGCGCTTTTTAAATGTCATTGAATGATATTTAAAAAGTTTTTTTTGTGAAAATGTATAATTTAAACCATATAGAAAATCAATATGTTTCAGAAAAAGAGGCCTTTTTCTGAAAGAAGTTGGCTGCTCATTTTAGTACATAGCGTACTTTACTTTATAAACACTTGTAGTGTGACTTTATTTATCAAAGGAGGAACAAATGAACGATTTTGAATACGGCTTACCTGTAGCTTGGCTGGTAGAATTTACTGATGCTTTAAACAAAGCTTTAGATTTTAGAAAATTTGATGTAACTTTAGATAGTATAAATTTAAAACCAAGTCTAGAATACAATAGACTAGTTGATAAAATTAAGGGTGAGTTATCAAGCTTCCTTCCTTATGGATAATTGAAGAGTAATAAGAGTCCAATCTATTTTGATTTAAACTATCCATATGATTGCTTGGGCATAGTATCGTTTAGTAGCAGAAACTACATTGATGCAGACTTATTACATGAATACTTTGAAAAAATGTATTTGCTGAAGGAGGATGCACCAAAAGATTATTACAGCGCTCTTATCAAGCAATGGATTAGTGATGCTGAAATTATTGAAAGTGAAGTCCAACTACTACTTCATCAAATCACAAAAAGACATTTGAATCAGTAAAACTTAAGCTTCAATTTTATATTGAAGGAACCTTGTTTGTTTTAAAAAAACAGACTATCTTAAGCCAATAAAAAAGAGGATTTATTTCCTCATTTTTTATTGGTAAAAATAGATAATTTACTCTATCTCACGTAGTTTTTTTACTCCCTCTTGAATTTTGGTTGGTGTCAATTCATCAACCCAAAGGGACTTGATGATTTTCTTCGGACCTTTCTGGTCTAAAATACCAGCCATAAGGCTAATACTATAGGCAATATGACTACCTTCTCGATCTATATCGGTAGCCCAAACAATCATACTAGATTTGTCAAAGAAATCCTTAACCTTCTTAAACTGCCGTTCTTTCTGTGGCATAACCTTATATTCAAATTTTTCAGGAATAATAGGTAAGGTGTCCAAACGCCACTCTTTCCAATCAGCTTTATAGTCTTCTGGTTCTTTCAGCTCTAGCATATGTCCTTGAGCCCAGATGATCGTGATCAATTCTCCATTGTGGTAAGCAACATTTTTAAATTGAATATAACCTTGTTTTTATATTTTTCATCTAATTGAGTTGCAGACAATGTATTATCTGAAGCAAGGGCCATATAGTAGACTATTCCTTGATCTCTTTTTTCTGACAAATATGTAATCATAAGCGAATTCTAACATAAAGAAATTCCCTTTTATAACCCAGTGACATGGGGTAATTTAGTAAAAAGACACCAAAAAAGCCAAAGCTTAAGCTTCAGCTTTTATAGTCTCAAATCATCTGTTAATACGACAGTGATAGGTTCTTCAGTAGATTTACGATATCTCTTCAGACATACTAGTGAAACAACTACCGAAAGTAGTATCAATAAGACTCCACAAAAAACCATTGCAAAGACCTGTTCAGGACGAGTGCCATAGTTCTCAGTATAGTCCAATAGTGATGTACTGGTTTCCATTTTTTGAATAACATTGGGAACAAAGTTCCAGGAAACAATTGTGAAGACTGCTAAAAAGAGTAACATTCCGAACGCCCAACTTAGAACATACCGTTGCTGACGAGTCATAAAGTCACGCTGGTTGTATTCCTCAACGCACAGCCCCTTATATTGTCCATCCTTAGAAAAGAAACGTGGTTCTTCACTGTTTTTAATTCGTTGAATATCACTTAAAATTTCAGCACTTAAGTGTCTACCCGGCAACTCTTGAGCTAGTTTATTTTGTTCTTCAATAGTTAACTCGGAAACATCATCAATATATTCTAAAAGATAATCCTTTGGCCGGCCATCAAACAACCTAACCAATTTTCTTAAAAGACGCTTTGTTTCTTTTTCCATGATCCCTCATCTCCAATCGTTCTTTAATCATATTCTCTTATGTTCACTAATTCTTTAATCCTTGTGCTATGGCACTATTATATCAAGGATTAAGAAGATATGCACTTACACAGGAACAAAAATTCCTATTTGAGTTAAATAAAGAAAAGCTCCATCTCATGATGAAGCTAAACAAGATATGTAAGACGCATTAACTACCTTTAGTCATGTCCATGTTCAGCATGGTCAGCTTCAGCTACCCCATGAACTGATGTTACTTCTATTTGAGTTGTCCCCATAACGTAATTTCCACAGAAATAAAGTTTTGCTCCGTCTGGGTTAGCAACCTCAAGTACAAACTGACGAACATTATCAGCTTTGGCTTTAAATACTTGAGTTTTAGCATCAGAATACTTATAGCCTAGCATGAATTTCGCAACAAGCTCATACTGCATCTTGGTTCCAGTAATAGTTAAATGATTTTGATAATCTGGCTTAACTTCGGTTACGTTATGAACTGTTTCAACATAAGAGCACATCTCTTTCAGTGCATTCTTAACAGTTTGCGTATCAGCATCATCTGCAGGTGTTTGTGTTTCTAAGGTCGCAAGTGCCTCTTTACGCCATCGCTCATACTTATCTTCTTTTGGAATGTCTTCCGATGATGAATCTTCAATCACCTGTTCGGTGCTAGGAGGTGTTACTTTTTTCTTCGGTTCATTTTTCTTTATTAACGCAGAGACCAAAAACATGACTCCAAGAGCGAGGAAAATGACCACCAAAGTAATAATGTACTTAGAATCTTTTTTCATATGCCCAGTATAGCATCATTTATATAGGAGAAAAAGGGAGTGACACCCCCCTCTTTTTTGTTTCACAGTAATACCTAAAATGATTTATCTAAATTGGAGATATTTTTCATCCAACAATACTTTGATTTCATTGAATTCATGATTTGGATCATAAACTGTTAAATTTAATTCTTTAGTTGTTCCTTCACTCCACTCAATGATAGCCGCATCTGACTTTCTAAAAATAACCCTACCATTCTTATTATAAGCTTCAATAGCCATAGGCACATATTTTAGATAATAACCGGTAGTATTCTCAAATGTAGCAGAACAATTCAATTCATCACTATTTTCGCTACTTTTACTGATTGTAAAGTTGTTCCCCTTAAAAATTCTTTTAAGTGCTTGGATTATTTCATTTGCTTGCTTTACTTTTATTCCTATGTTTACGATATCACGTAAGTGCCTAGTATCCTGGACAGGTATCTTCTTTCTTGAATGAATATCAAGTATCAATTCATATCTCTTTTTTCTGTACTCAACCCAACGATCAGAAGAGTAATGTTCATTTTCCTTCGATGTTAATTTTTTTGAATCCTCAAGAACATTTATATATTCAATAGCAAATTTCTTGAGCTTTTTATCCTTAAAAGTTTTTTCCTTATATCTTCCAACTTCCGACAACTCAAATTGTGTGGCCTTTTCATAGTACGCCCTAGTATCCTCGTAATTTGATGCGGCATCCTCCCACCGTTTATCTAACCCTTTAGCTAACGAAATAATGAAGTCGTTATCATAGGTGATTGCCTTATTAACAGCCGAACTGCATAAGAACAATGAAATAACTATCAGAACTGCAAAAAGTATCTTCTTAGGCATAGCAATTCCCTCCTAATTTCATTCCCATTACTATTATACCATTTAACAATTTCAACCCGAAAGAAACCTAGTGTATAATTTCTTTATATCACCTACGATACCTCTCAAAAATCAAAGAGCCAGGATTTTTCCTGGCTCTTTATTTGAATTACCATTTATATTTCTGTTTAATTTCACACATCCATTTTTGAAGAACAGGACCCAAGTTCATATTAAGCATCAACTTATTGCCTGCAAAGGTATTGGTTGCTTTATCAGGGTCTAGTGTTTTAGAGATTTCATCACGAAATGGAATCTCTTCTGGCTTGAGAAGACTATACTCTTTAAGCGATTTACTAAGTAAGTCAGCATCAAGCCCCCATTCGGACGCAAATGCTTTAACTTCTTTGAATTGTTGTTTGTCCTGCCAATCCTGAAAGGCTTCATCAAAATTGCTAGTAGCCGGAATGTGACCACCTCGTAATTCTTCATTAACAAAACGTTTCAAAGACTCAGCCTTTTCATGTTCCCCAAGGTTACTCAACTCTTGAATTTGCTCTTGAATTAAGACCAAATTATTATCATTGATTACAATATAACCACCTTCTGTAGTCGTCTTATTTCCAATTAACTCTAGGATGCTCTGAGCATCAATGACTTGAGAACCTTGAAGTTTAGTTCTCCCTTGTAATTCTCTAATCTCTTCCCCTTCTGGCCCAGCTACAACTCTAGGGAAAAGGTTTCTATAAGCACCTATGTACTGAAGCCACTTATGCTCATCAAGGCCAAAACACTTATTATCCCAGACAAATTCATAATATTGTTTAACAACATTTAACTGTCTAGCAGCTTCTTCGAATGCTGCTTTAAATCGTTTTTTGCCCTCTTTATCGTCACGTAGGTCTATCCATCGTGTTGGGTCTGAAAGTTCTTGGATGAGATTAATCATTCGCTTATTCAGTTCATCGACAGCATCCTCATACTTAGCAACGATAACTTTACTATTCTTACCCCCGCTACCATAAAGTTCAAGGGCAGCCCTAACAAGCTCTTGTGTAATTCTTGGATATTGGAAATTAATAATCGTTCCGAATTCTTTAGAAGAACCAAAAACACGATTTGTTCTAGAATAAGCCTGAATCAAGCCTTGAAGTTCAAGACGTCTATCAACATAAAGGGTGTTAATACGTTTTGAGTCATAACCTGTTAGTAATTGGTCAGCAACAATAAGAATATCGATATTCTTAGGGTTTCTACCACTACCCCCACGTTTCGCACGGTCCGTTACATCTTCAAAGTAGGCAGCTTCACCATGAGTCTTATTACCAGGAACAAAGGAAATACCAGTAAAGTTTGCATAGTCTTCAAACATTTCATCAACGACTTCTAGAGCAATATTATCTGGATCATTCTCGTTTCCAAAGCTAAACGTCATGGCGACATTGGGTTTAGCTTCACCATCCTTAAATTTCTCAGCAATTTGTTTCTTAAATTCATGGTAATAGGCAATTACACGCTCTTTATATGCAGCTGTGAGGATTGCATTAAACTCTCCGTTTTGAGACTGTTCCTGCCAACCATCTAGCACTTCTTCAACTACTCGTGGAATATGAGTCTCATCTTGGTAGATTAAGATATCTTCTTCTACAGCCATGTTTTCAACCTCCAAATCATCCCACTGATAGACCTCTCGTGCGATAGCTTTCTCTCCTTGATCTGGATGTTTCTCAGATAATGACTTAATTAGTTGCTCTCGGAGATCATCATAATTTCTAAACTCACCAGTATTGATGTAGTCAACATGGAAACCTAAGACATTACCGTCCGCAATTGCTTCATCGATAGTGTATTGATGGAGCAAGGGGCCAAAGAGCTTTTCAGTCGTATTAATGAGCTCGCTACGTTCATTGACTTTACCTTTAGCCTTATTTTCATCAAACAAAGGTGTCCCGGTAAAACCAAAGAACAAACCTTTTTGAAAGAAATACTCTTTAATTTTAGCCATCATATCACCCATAGTTGTCCGATGGGCCTCATCAATAATAAAGATAATTTTCTTCTCTTTTAGGCTATCATCTTGTCCTTTAACAAGACTTTCAACGAGGTTATAAAGTTTAAAGGTTGTTGTAACAACAATCCCACTTTTAGCAGACATCAATTGTCTTCTCAGTTGATAAGTACTTTTTGTATCATCCACATTAACCGATTCATAAACAGAATAAGCTTTGAAGGCTTCTGAAGTTTGGTCGTCAAGATCACGTCTATCTAATAAGAAGACTACCTTATCATACTCCGTTCGAGTGGCTAAAACTTGAGCTGTCTTAAAACTTGTGATGGTCTTTCCTGAACCAGTTGTATGCCAGACAAAACCACCGTGCGGTATACTATCATTTGGCGAGCCAAAAACAGCCTTTTCAATGGCTTGTAACGCGTGGACTTGATAAGGTCGCATCAACATATGACGGCGATTTTCTTCAAGTTTATCTTCATTTATTATCAAATAATCCCCAACCATTTGATGGGCCATAGGAATCTTTAAGAAATGTTCAATAACTTCTTGATAATCTGTCAATATACGGTGACCTAGGAATTTACCATCTTTTTCGCTTTTTCGTACAAGTGACCAGTGGAACACAAAAGCAGGATTAAAATCGTTGAGTGTTTTAGGTGTCGCAAAATAACGTGTTTCAATCTCACTTGTCACAACCATCATTTGTGAAAAGGCCATGAAGTTATTAGTGTATTCACCTTCGCGGTAATAACGTTTGAATTGTCCAAAGGCTTCGTCTAATGTTTTATCCGTACGTTTTTGCTCAATATTAATTAATGGTAGTCCATTAATTAACAGCACAATATCAAATCGGTTATTATAGTCAGTCTGTACCTCACGCGCAATTTGATAATTAGAGTCTCCACCACGAACTTGAGCCTTTCTCAGAATCGTTAGTGTAATTTGTCGTCTAGTAACATCGGGGTGACTGTCCCGATAGATACCGTCGATTTTACCCGTTGACCCTTCCATTGAAAGGATCTTTGCGGCCTCATAACTATTTGATATCTGTTTGACTTTAGCCATAACTTGCTGGAACTCGGCATCTGTCAAGGCAACACCTTCTAAAATATCCGCATTGATACGATTTAACTCGTCACGCCAGTTATTAATAAGGTCTTGAACAGTGACTTTATGAAGATTACCATTAAGTTTATCGGGAGCTTGCCACCTATACTTCGTTAATTCTTTTACGAAATTTTCCTGAAATGCCTTTTCTGAAGCATTTTTGGGAGTATTACTCATACGTGTCCTTTCTATATCAAACTGCAGCTGACGTTACACGAATAGTTCATTCAAATAAGCTTTTTTCAAATCGTTTAGTTTGTCTAGTTTTTGTTGTTGGAGAGTGATTGATTGATCTAACTTTTTAAAAAATTTGCTTATTTCAACTTGTTCAGATTGTGAAGGAATTGCTACTCTCTGTTCTTTCACAATATCAGAATTTAAGTTTAGTTGGCTACCTGGCTGTCCATATGCCGCCCAGTTTTTCCTAAACATCCCCAACAAATAGTACATGTATTCTATTTCAAATTTAGGTTCTTGAAATATAAGAAAACCATCATGGATACCAGTCCTGACATAGTTTATAACAGGTTTACCCACAGTTGCCGCAATACTTAATATCAGATGAGGTTCACTGACGACTCTAGTTTTCTCCTGACCAAGAGAAGACAGTCGTTGACTTAACTTATATATTCGACCATTCTGCTCAGTAACATCAGATATTCTTAGCCATCCAACTTCGCTTTCACTGTCAAACCATTTCGGATCTTGGATAGGTCTTGGACTAGCACCTCTCACTATAGTTGCTAGTTCTCCCAATTTCTTCCATTCCCACTCACCTTCAAAACCAGGAAAACGACGTTTCGGCACGCGCTCACCTTCAGCTGGAAACATTTCTGTGAGATAGGCTTTTTTCAGATTTTTGAGTTTATCAAGTTTATGCTGATGGTTAGAAATAAGCGCATCGATTGTTTGGAAAAATTTTCCAATTTGTATTTGTTCTGAAATGCTTGGAAAGAGTACATTTACCTGTTTCAAATCATCATTGTTTACATGAACAACTGATTTACCTTGTGCTCTCTTCGAAATTTCTTCCTTCTGTTTGCCATTTGAAATGGCTAGGGATAAAAATATTGGTTCTATTTTTTTACAGAGTTTGATAATATTCAAATCTCCCCCAATTATAATACCTTCTTCTGCCACAACTGAGGCACGGGCAATATCTTCGGCACTCTCTCCTGAGGAAGGAACCAAAACTTCACCACCTTTACTTAAGACAGAATTTTCTTTAATGTGAGTAAAAGTATCAACTGTCGAAATAACAGTCTCATATTTTGTATAAAGTCTTCCGTACAAAATGATTGGTTGTCCATCAGTTTGTAATTCAGATTTAGAATAACCTCTTCCTTTACTAAACTCCGCTAATTCTTTCAACTGATTTTGTTCCCACTCACCATCACCCACAAACTCTTTAAACCGTCTCTTAGGCACATATTTACTATTCGTCATTATAGCACCACCAATTCCTTCATCATTGCTTCAAGTTCTTTTTCGAGTGTAGCAATCTCATCATCTAGAGTGTCTAATGTCTCAGAGTAACGTTTGTTCAATTCGTCTATCACTGCAATCTCAGACTTAAGAGGGGATTCTACTAAGTCCTCCACTTTTTCGATAACTGAACCAAACCATTTTTTGTAAAGGAGTTGATCGACCTCTTCATCAGTCAATTGAAGAATACGATCAGCCACTACTTCTTTCAACTCTTGCTCTTTGGTCTTAATCTTTTTATTGACAGCTGATTTTTCTTTAATCAAGTCATCGACTTTCTTGAGAAGATCATACTCAAGAGACCCTTTTTCACCCTCCTTCAAACTATCTTTAATAGACTTGCCTTCAAAACTGTCCTGGGCCTCACCCTCTTCATTCTTTTTAAGAGAATCAAAGAGAGCATTGTACTCATCACTATCTTCTACCTTAGCATTTTCTACAAGCTCACTCATTTCGCTTTCAATTTCAACAATACGTGATTTGAAAGCCTCAATTTCAGCTAACTCTTTGGCATAAAATTCGCTAGCAATAAGATTATTGGGAACAACAACCCCGTTCCAACCGTCCTGAACTGGTTCTTTTTTCTTCCCTTTTTTGACCATATTGGGCTCACGTGTTCGACCAGCTTGGTAAAATCCTAACTGTTCAATAAACTCTGAGTCATGTTCAAGGCTATTAGCCCAAATCTCAGCAATCATCTGATACCCGTCATAACTGTCAAGTTGTTCAAAGGCTGATAGCTGATGTTTAATATCGGCTAACATGGATTCTTTAACCTGTCTAGAGCTACGTTCCTTACCGAGCTCATGCAACTGGGTCCAATAGGTATCCAGATATGCTTCAACCGTTTCTTTCACTTGCGTCATCGTCTCTTGGACGACCGTGCTAGATAATACCTCATCTGAAAATGCATCAATCGTTTGGTTTAAAGCCAAATAGCCAGGACGTTTTTCAGTGAAGGCTTGTTCTATAACATCTGGTACTAATTGATTAAGAATCTTCAAGTTCTCAATATTCGATTTTGGAATACCACCGTATAAATGAGCATCAACATCGTGAGCAATCTCATTGTCTATAGCTGTCACATAGCGAGGAATGTTCATATTAAACTCATTGCTGATGAGTTCCTTTCGATTCGCTAAGTGACTATAGCCTTCTTCTTCTGTACGATTACTGTATGTATCTACAATCTTAGCAATATCTTTTTCTTGAAGCACATTTTGCTTCCCTACTTTAATAAAGTTATGTGAAGCATCAATAAAGAGAACAGGCTCATTTAAGTCACGATTCTTCTTCAAAATGATGATACATACTGGAATCCCTGTATTAGAGAATAGATTGCTTGGCAGACCAATAACGGTATCAATCTGATTCTTTTCAAGGAGTTTCTGACGAATCTCACCTTCTGCTCCTCCACGGAAAAGTACCCCATGAGGTAATACAATAGCCATTGTACCAGTGGTTGATAAATGATAAAGCCCATGAAGAAGGAAGGCAAAATCCCCTTTTGAATCTGGAGGTAATACACTGGCTATTTCAAAACGTGGGTCTGAAGCTTTTAAGCCAACTCGGTTCCAGTTCTTAATCGAATAAGGTGGGTTCATAACCACTGCATCAAACTGTACGCCTTCATCTGGACGCTCTGGATCTTCTGGCCAGTCTTGTGCAAGGGTATCACCGTTTTTAATGCTCATTTTCTCAGGACGTACACCATGAAGTAAGAGGTTCATACGTGTCAAGTTGTAAGTCGCTGTGTTTTTTTCTTGTCCGTAGTAGCTAAGTACCTTCTGCTGCTCTTCAGATAAATGTTTTTTAACAGTCAAAAGGAGTGACCCTGAACCTACAGTTGGGTCATAAATAGAAGTTAGAGACTTATTTGTCGCAACTATCTGTGCCATGACTTCACTAACTTGATGAGGGGTATAGAATTCACCAGCCTTTTTCCCAGACTCCATAGCGAACTGCCCAATCAAGTACTCATAGGCATCCCCTAAAATATCACTTTTTTGGAGGGCAACCATGTCCAAGTCTTCAAATAGACGAATAAGTGCCTGGATGTTCTTGCTTCGTGTATTCAAGTCACTACCAAGAGCTGTATCAGACAAATCCAAAGTTGAGCTTGAGAAAAGGCCATTAAAGTCATCCGTCTCGTCTGTTGACACGACACTACGTTCAAATTCACCCAGACTCTCAGTAACCGTCTGAACTTCAAACTGTCCTGTATTCATGTCATTTAGCCATTTTTGATACAAGTACTTAGGTTTGACTACATACCCTAAGTTATCACTGATCATCTTTTCCAAATCTTTTTCGTATAACTCGTGTGCCTTTTGATATTCCTCAAACACGTCCACATCAGTAGAAAGCCCTGATAATTCCGCAAAGGTTTTGAGTGTTTTGTCACTCAGGAATTTATAGAACATGAGTCCTAACATGTAGTCTTTGTAACGGCTAGCGTCCATTGAACCACGGAGCTCAGTAGCTCCATTCCACAGACGTGCCTTGATTTCTTCTGACGTAATCATTTGAGTCTCCCTCTACTATTTACCATTTCGTTTATAAATTGCTATCTCTGAAAATGATGTTACCTAGACTTGTGGTATCATTCCAAGATAATATCCCTTTGATTATACCATGAAAGCAATGAAAACATAAGGAAGGCCTTGACAACCTTGGCCTTAGTAGATAGCTAACCACATTTCAAGTTGTCTCTCAAACACATTAATACATCATATCTGTATTTGAACCTAAAAAAGAAAATGCAGAAGAAACTCCTACATTTTTGATCTATATTAATAATTCTTGACTATCCCATTCTATCATGCCTTATAAATTGACTCTGACACTTCGGTTTTGGTAAAATTAAATAAAGGTTGAGACTGAGTTTGAGCCGGTGACGACTCATTCAAAGGTTGCGGTTCATCCGCTTCAGGTAGAGGTGCTGCCTCCTGTTTTTCAGGTAAATCCCCGAATGTGTTCTCAGCCTTTTTTGTATGCTCCTGAAAAGACTCAGGAGTATTTTTATTTCGTTGAATTAGTAATTTTTTAGATTTTAAATCGCGATTCCAGTCGTACTTCTTGACTGAAATAGATATATGTTAAATTCTATCCACGACAAATTACTATTATAAACCATTACGAACTACATATATCTTTATTCGCTGGTCAAACATTAAAAGTACAGTGGAACATATAATTAATATAATACTACTGTTCTAGAAGCCATTATAAAAATGAGCTAATCCTTTAAATCAAATCTTAACTGACTCATTGCGTCTTCTAAATTCGAGATCGAGGATTCAATATTATTTAAACTTGAACTAAGGTTATCAGACACTTCCACTCTTAAATTATCTAGCGATTTTCCTAAGTTCTCAATTCTTGAATAAGGTACGAATTGGCTAAGAATATGATAAATTATTTACCAAGTAATTTGATTACTATTTTCGTATTTCTCATAAACTATATCGGATGATATCGATTGAATAACATCTTTCGAAAAAGTATCTTGAGGATTCAGCTTTTCTTTTAATAAACTGTAATAAAACTTACCATAGAAGGTACTAATAATTGTTTTATATTGGGGAACAAATATATTCAAACTAATTTCTTTATCGGTTGTTTCATTTTTTAATACATATTTCCCGCTATATAGTTCATAAGAATATGTTAATTTACCAGATTCATCAGATAAAATAAAAAATTCAAGACTATTATTCCCAAGATTTAATTCTTTTTGACATTTTTGCGTCATTCTCTTTCTAAAGCTAAAATCTTTATCAATTCTGAATATAATATTATCAGAATCAAATGGTTTTTCAGCTCCACCTAATGGCTTGATGAACTTATTACTATCTCTTATATAGTCAATGGAATCTGTATATATTACTTTTCTATAGCAACTAACCTCAATGACTAAACGAGTTTTTTCAATATGCTCATGAAAATAGTTATTAAATTCTCTTTCACAGTTAATCGCTTCAGCAACCTTTATTTCACCTGAATTAATAGACGTCTCTGGTATATCACTCTGAAAGAGTAACTCCTTTCCGTTCTCTTGAGTTCCTTGAGCATAAAATTTTATAGTATATTCTTGTGACTCACCTTTAAGATTACCATTATTTAGCAAAAGAAAGATATACTTTTGGTCAACATTTCTGAAACCACCATCATATTGGATATAATCAAAATACTCTTTCTCAAATGTTACATTAGTAAGTACTACCGAAGTTACTACCTGCTTTTCTTCACTTCTATTTTGAATAGAAAGTTTATTCTTGATTAGGTTAGAGTACATGTTTTTTGATTGCCATTCAAATTCTTCGCTTGGACTTTCAAATAATCTACAATCATATGGGACAAGTGACTCAATGGCAATATTTTTACGGTATCGCATTACCTTTTCATAAAAATATTTTATTATTTCAAAACAGTCCTTAACTTTACTCATAGTCTTATTCACCTCTCAAAATAGTGATTCAGATATACAAAAACATCATTACTAACACGCAAACTGGGATTCGAAAATGATGAACCTATTTCCTTTAGCTAAACTATTGCTTATCTATGCTCATACCAGTACATGATTAATATTTTATTAACAACTCTAATCAATAACGTGTTATCAATTTGACGAAATTCAGCTAATTTGCTAAAATAAAAACTGAAAAAGGAAGTTGAACTTCTACTCAACTTCCACGTAGATCCGTTTAAAAGACGGTGGCTAGTTTTAAACGAAAATAATCCGTCTTACTTCGCCAAAAGTGGGGACGGATTATTTTTTGTCATCGTTTTTAAAGAGCTTGTAGCATAAACGAATAAAAGCAATAGTAAAACTACTAAAGCCTAGAATGGTTTGCACAACCTCAAACGCTGTCAAAACGGCTCTCCTTTCTACTAGATTTCGAATGCTTGCCCATAGGCATCACTCCTCTCTAATGAATGAAAGCCACCGTCTATCACTTTTCTACATATAAAAGTATATCAAATTCATACAATAAAAGCCATTTCCCAAAAGCCAGCTATCCTAATAATGAAGGGAGCTGGCTTTTCTAAATTATGTAAACTGTCCTCTCGTATTCTACTCAAACAATATAACCAACAAAAAGGAGCCATCTTTTGACTCCTTTTAAGTATTTACATAATTATGTTTATGTATTATTTTACTTTATTTTCACTAACGGTTAGGTCAATTAGTGGTAGATAGCTTGGAGAAAGCCTACCATTAATTCCAAATAGATGGAAGTTGAAATGAAGATGATCCAACAATAAGAAGATGTATCAACTTCGCAAAGAGTTGGGGGTACGGTGGTCTTATTATGGCAAATCTTTTCGCACTTAGAACAACTAATCCTCAAGGACTATATTCAGATAAGAATCCCGTCGGAAGCGAAAATGATTATTATATCAAAAAATTCGCAAAGAAATCAGAGAAGATTATCGCTTGCTGGGGGAATCATGGTCGTTTCAATAACCGTTCTCAGATAGTTTATGAATTAGTAGATTCATTACATTGTTTAGATACCAATAAAAGTGGCGAACCCAAGCACCCCTTATACATTCGAAGTGATGCAAAACCTAAACCATACATAAGATAGGCCTTCTTAAAAAGACCTATTACCCTGAAAGTTGATAGTTTGGGATGATGAACATTCAAAACTTGTTCCAAGATTTTTTAGACTCGTTATCATCATAAATACTGATTTTAAGGGATTTAACTACTAGTGAACTTAACAACTTTTATATATTTTATATAGGACAGTGAAAGCGTAATTGAAGAGTGAACAAAAAGAGGTATAAAAATACCTCTTTTTTAGCATATAATTTTGATTTTAATAAAATAGAAAATCTACCTAAAACTTAACCATCTCTTACTTATGAAAACTTTAAAATATTTGATCTGTGTATCTGAATCTAGAATCGAGAATTCGAAGCTTTTTTTAGTTCCATTTTTCCATATATCATATGATTCAATTAATGGACCCACATGACGATTATCATCTTTGTCATAATAATCAATACCAATATATATGCTAATGATGTCATGACCTGTAGTATTTTCAAAATTCCCTATGTAGCGTTTCTCATTTCCTGATATATCTGATCCAGTTTCAGCTACGAAGTCTTTAGGAGCAAGAGTATCTACTAGTATACCGTAAACTCTATTAAATTCTTTTACAGCTTTACCATCTTTCAATATGCCATCCAATCTTATTTTATCTTGAACAGGAATTGCTACTATTGAATTAATATCTAGAAGCAATTCAAAACGTCTATCTTGGTAATCATTCCACTCATACATAAAAGCACTTTCCACAGTATCTCGACTCTCTATAGCTTTTCTTTCATTCAGTTGGACGTTAATATATGTGTTAGCCAATCTCTTTAACTTAGGATTTTTAAATTTCCTATTTTTATACTGTTCAATTTCAATTAGTTCATAATCTATATAAGATTTATAGTCTTCAACTTCTCTTTCATCATAATTCTTTAGGTCAGTAACTTTCCAACGTTCATCCAATCCTTTTGCCAATGAAGTTATGAATTCACTATCATAAGTCTTATTCCTGTTATCGATTGATTTAAATATAGATATTAACAAAAGTATTAGTAATACAGATATTAAGGATACCCTTAGTAGTTTTTTTATCAAAGTCAATCCCCCCATCTCTATCGTTTTATTTATTATATTAAGCCCTTGATTAACATCACGATGGCAAATACTATTTAAGTGACAACTCAAGTATAGATACTTTTTATACCAAATTTCATTCAGGTGTATTTTCTGTTTTTAGTTCATTTTATCTTCTTCAAAGTGACCAACACCGTCTTCAACAACAAATATACAAGTTACATCAATACTTTCCCCTTCTTCACTATAATAATTACTGCGTATTTCATAGATTCCATCAGAAAATGAGCCTTTGGGCAAAGATAAGAGTTTCGTTTTAAAATAATCGATATGCTCTCTCGAAGATGACTTGCTAGCGTTAGGATCAAGAGAAGCAAAAATACAATCCAAATGAAGACTCACTGCTTTACTCTTCATTAAATTTTTAGGTCTAATATTATAAAAACCAGCCGCTTCAAAGTCTCCATTATCACGATTCTTAACTGCCTGTGAAAGAATAGTTGCGTAGATTTTTTCTCTAGATACAGGCTCAAATTTATAACTATAATCAAACGTCACTTGTCTATCAAATAGTTTATTGATTTTATTGGCAACGTCTTTTTTGATTTTATCTTCTTCTCGTTGAAAACCTGGTCTCATTTTATAAACATCTAACAAGAAGCTAAACTCGTTAAATTTAACAGTATCAAACAAGTCTTTTTCTTTGTCATTGAGCAATGCTTCGATCTTTGTAGATAACGGAGGATAAAAATCTGAAATATGATCACCATTAGATTCTCGTATATCTGCTCTAAGATTCTTATCTAAAAAATATCCATCAGAAAATCTCTCAGTATAATTCACTTCAACAACAGTACCGTGAAATGCTTCAATTTCTTTATATGTCCTAACTACTTTTACATTACCTTTAAGACCAAGCGATTTAAATCCTTGTACGACATTATTACTCCACTGATGCCCTTTTCCACAAAAAGTCACTACTACAAAGAAAATTAAACTCACAATGGCAACTATTCCAAAAATTGTATATCTTTTCGACTTCATGTCACTGTTGCCTCCCTCTGTATTAATTTATTTTTCAAGGTTCCCCATTCAATGACTCAAACTCTTCTAAAATCATTATACTATATACAGACATTTTTCACTCATCTTCTTCAAACGAAAAATTAGATTGCTTGAAACTGACTATCAAAAGTGAGATTTAAGTAAAATACTCTAAGTCCAACACTCTTCATTATTCAACTCAACCGAAAACAAGTTGTATAATTTTTGGTTAGGTTCAGTTTTCATTATAACCTGTGAGATCATTTCTCTAATTTGAATTCCAACAGGATATAAAACACCATCTTTAATTGATCGATTTCTAGATGTATATCCTCCATTTTGGTTTCGGTAGAATTAGCACCTATTCTTTAATCGTAAAAAAAACTTTGCAAACTGCAAAGCGTTCTCGTTTCTAATCTGTTGTTTAGTAACAAATTGACGTTCTGATAACTAGCTAACTTTATGAACTTTCTTAAGACCTGGTTTGAACAACTTTTGTTTGACTAAATTTCAAAAGTCTTTAATATCAAGCATTTCTACACTTTTCTGAAAGCGTTATTTCAATCAATTTCAACTAATTTTATCTGAATGGTGTGAATTTTACCCCAAAATTACAAAGAATTGAGCTGATAAATACTAAAAGTTCACACCATTAGTTAAATTATTTTTTGTTACGTACGTTTTTCTTAGATGATAGACCTCCTAATTTATTTCTTATAGCATTTGAACAAACCTCCGTTAGAGGTTCTCCTATTGCCTCCTTGTAATTAAATCCCAATAATTGCATAGTCTTTAAAGTATCCTTGTTAAGTAAAGCAACTAATTGTTTCATTGAATCTTCTTTCCCATCTTCAACACTAGTAAATGAAGATAGCAGAGAAATAACCCGTTCTAAAGTATTGTGCAAATACTCAATATCTTTATCATCAATATGTACTTTTTCATATTCTTCTTTATATGCCTGAGCAATTCTGATTGCCTGTTCTCGTTCCGAAAGCAACTCATTTACAATTTCATCATAAGTATTTCGTAATTTATCGGCATTACGTTCTTCCTTTAATGATTGAATTTTACTATTCACTAGTGTTGTTGTTCCTTTAAATGTTAGAGTTCCCAACTCAATCCCTGCTTTTACTAAAGCTTCTGTAATATATGGCTCCATGCTACACCCCTGCTATTCTTTTTATGATAAAATTATTTTATCACAAATTCATACTTTAATAACAGTCTCTATCCTTTAGGTGAAAATACCGATTTTATGGTATAATGAGGATAACTCTATACAAGGAGGTGTGCCATGACTCTTGATGTAAATAAAGAAGAATTAACAATTTTAGGGATTCCCTTTGATAACTTTTCAGATTTTGATACTGTCTGGTATGCTATTGGGTCATCAATGATTGAAAATTATGAACCTACTGTTCAAGATGTGATTGATTTAAAAACTTATGTTATCAACAAACGAAAGGAATTGAATATTGGTTAAAAATCAATACGAAGGCTATGAGTACATTGACCCCAACAACCAATATACCTATCTAAATTCTACAGTCTTAATCAACAAACAAAATATTACAAATATTGAAGAAGCCTACCTGAATGAGCATTTATTCGTTACTAGAAGGCTTGCAGACTTGCGCTTGAAAACCATTGAAGTCTACTCCATTAGTGATATTTTAGCCATTCATAAATATTTATTTCAAGATGTCTATGCTTGGGCGGGACAATATCGCAAGGTGAATATCTCAAAAAGCGGGAATCCCTTTATGCCAATACAATCTTTCAGTACTGCCCAAGACTATATCAACCATCTTATTCATACCTATTATCAAACTGCTAATTCAAAAAATAAAATTATTAAACAATTAGCAAAAATTCTTGATAATCTTAATTATTTCCATCCCTTTCGAGAAGGGAATGGACGAACTCAACGAGAAGTTATTCGTTCCTTAGCACTATCAAAAGGTTATTCTGCACAAATACGTGTGGAGCAAGATGACGAGGTTTACAATCTTTATATGGACGGAACAGTCTATGGAGACTTAGGAAAGTTAGAAGAACTACTTAGTAAAATACTGGAAAAATTGTAAATTAATCTACAAAAACACTTGTATATTTTTTAAATATCCTAAATATCACAGAGAATTATAACTTACTCAAAACTTAAAGACAAAAAGCTTCTGAAATCTAACGTTTCAGAAGCTTTCTTCTTATTATAAAACGACTGCAACTATTAATCGATACCACATTATCTATATTTATTAAAATAATTAATGTTTAAGTAGTGGTCCGCTAAGATGAAATTCAAAATTTGTAACATCAACTAAACCAACAACTTTGTCACTTTGATATAATTCCATCAAAAATTGTGCCATCTCTTCACTTGTGTGATATTTAGCAAAATGCTCATCATAATTGTATTCTTTCGAATCTGTAGCAACTTGACCGAATTCCGTTTTTGTGGCAGCTGGAGCTAAAACCTTAGCTTTTAATTGATGTTGATTTGCCTCTAGTTCCAATGCCAAGCCTTCTGTAAAAGCACTGACATAAAATTTACTTGCACAGTATGTAACTGCATTTGGAACCATCATGTATCCGCCTCTAGATGATAAGTTAATCAATTGAGCGCCTTTACAATCTTTATAATCTCTCACATATAGAGTTGATAGAATTGTTAAAGCTTCAATGTTTAGATGGATTAATGTTATTATCTTTTCTAAATCTTGAGATTCAACCTTATCATAATTTCCAAAACCAGCATTATTTATTAAAGTAGTAATGTGATATTTTTTCAAGCTTTCATAAAGAGCAAAAACATTACTGGACTTCGATAAATCAACAACTTTAATAACAACATCTAAATCCGGATAATGGTTCAAAATCTCTTGCTTCAATTTTTCTAGTCGTTCTTGACGCCGAGCAATTAAAATAAGATTCGTTCCTAATTTTGCAAATTGTCTTGCTGTCTCCGCTCCTATACCAGCACTGGCTCCAGTAATACAAGTATAATTCTTCGTTTGTTCCATACGATTTTCTCCTTTACAGATTGCTATTTGCATTTTTTATAAGAGTCGCTGCTCCTATTCCGCCACCGATACACAGAGAAGCGATTCCATAATTTCCTTTATTTTCAATCAACTCATAAATTAGAGTAGTCAGTATTCTGCTTCCTGAAGCTCCAACTGGATGCCCTAAAGCAATGGCACCACCCTTAGGATTAACCTTATCCATATCATTGATTCCCAATTGTCTTATGCAAGCTATTGATTGTGCAGCAAATGCTTCATTCAATTCAAAGATATCAATATCAGTTATATCCATTTTTTGCTGAGTCAACAGCATTTAAAACTTTTGGAAAACCGACATATGGGATACATTGGATAAATGTTTCAAGAATTTCTTCCTGACTTAGACCAACATTCAAAGCTCCATTAATATGAACTTTAAGTTGAGGTTCTGTTCCACCTTGCGACAGCAAGCTTGTAATAGTAATCATTTCTCGCTGTTTTAGGTTAAGTGACTTACGATTATAAATTTCGCCAAAAGCAAATTCTAAAATATAATTTCCAATATCCCCTGCCACTCCATCAAGGGCTTTTATGACTTCATCACCAACTTCACCATCTATGGTCTTCAGATATTTCAAACCAATTTTTCGTCTTTCTTCCACTTCCATATGGCATTACCTCCTCTCCTAGCTTTATATCAAATTCCTTTGATGCTATGTATTTTACATAGTAAAGTGCACTTTATGTCAAGAGAAAACTGAAAATTTTTCGATTTTTTTAAATTATGCTAAAATATTAAAAAAAAAAAGGGGGAAATATTATGGCTCACTATTCTATTGGAGAATTTGCTAAAAAAACTGGACTTTCTATTCCCACACTTCGATACTATGAGCAAGAAAAATTGATTTACTCACATAGAGAAGAAAATAATCGTAGATACTATGATGACTCTGATATAGCGTGGACTCAATTCATTATTAGATTAAAAAAGACGGGAATGTCTATTAAAAATATGCAAGAATACGCTGACCTAAGATATAAAGGAGACTCCACAATTCCTCAACGACTTAGACTACTTTTTTTTCAACTTGATGAACTTCATAAGCAACAAGCTGAAATTAACCAACATATTGATTTTCTTGAAAAGAAAATTAAAACTTATTTAGGTATTAATCCTAATTAGCACCATTATTATTTTCTTTATCCAAAAAAGGGATTGAAAATAAAATTCCAATCCCTCAGATTGAAGACAAAGTCGAGGAAACGATTGATTTTTCTTTTATTTATGTTCTTGTCGAAGATAGTTATTCCTCGGATAATGGTCGCCCTAGTCTAGACCCTGTTTTATTAGTTAAAATCCCGTTGATTCAATGTTTTTATGGCATTCGTTCTATGCGCCAAACTATTAAAGATATTGAGGTGAATACGGCATACCGATGGTTTCTTGGCTTATCTCTGGACGATAAGGTGCCTCATTTTACAACTTACGGTAAGAACTATAGCCGACGCTTTCAAAACAAAGAATTGTTAACACACATTTTTAGTCATGTGCTTCATCAAGTTTTGGAAGCAGGGCTCATTGTTCCCTCAGAAATCTTCATTGATGGGACCCATATCAAGGCTACTGCTAATAATCATAAGTACAAAAATGTTGTTATTGTTCAAAAAGCTAAATTCATGAGTGAACAACCGGAGACTGAAATTAATTTAGATAGGAGAAAACACGCAAAAAAGTTCTTAAAGCCCGCCAAAAGAGGCGAGGCTAAACCTAAGAAACAATCAACGACGGATCCAGACAGTGGTTGGTTTCATAAGGGAGAACATAAGAAAGTCTTTGCTTACAATGCCCAGGTAGCTTGTGATAAACACGGTTGGGCCTTAGCTTATACGGTTGAATCAGGAAATATCCATGATAGTCAGGCCTTCCCTGCTCTTTTTGCTAAGCTAGAACCCTTCTCACCTGTAAACGGATCATACTCCTCAAACAGACTAAGCTGATCTGCTACCACGTCTTCTTGTAATTGATTACAAATATATTCTTCAATTCGCTTCTGGTTTCGCCCAACCGTATCAACATAAAAGCCTCGACACCAAAATTTGCGATTCCCATATTTATACTTTAAATTTGCGTGTCGGTCGAATATCATTAAGCTACTTTTACCCTTTAAATATCCCATAAATGAAGAAATACTTAGTTTCGGTGGTATACTCACTAACATGTGAATATGATCTGGGCAAGCTTCTGCTTCATGAATTTCAACGCCTTTTCTTTCACATAATAACCGTAAGATTTGACCAATACTTGCTTTGTATTTTCCATAAATTATCTGACGTCGATATTTGGGTGCGAACACAATATGATACTTACAATTCCATGTAGTATGTGCTAAACTATTATTATCCTATCTCATCAGGGGTCCTCCTTTTGTATATTAGTTAGTGGTCGGGAAACCTTATCTAATATAACACTTTAGGGGGACTTTTTTGATACATCGCTAAAAGCTTTTCGGAACCACTAGCACAGCTAGTGGTTTTCGTAAAACAAAAAAGACATCCAAGAGAGTCCTCTTGAATGTCTGTAAAGGTTGATAACTCCATCAGTCCTGCCAGTAAACTGGGAATGATGATACTATAGATTCCTTATCTCAAATACTGCTGTATGCACCCACTCATTATTAATTTGTAAATCATTTTCTATAATCCTACTAAATGTGAAACCATTTTTTAAAAGCACTCTCTTAGAGGCTAGATTATCCGTTGCTGTTCCCGCAATGATTCTATTTAACCCATAAGTATGAAATGCCTTGTCTAAAACAAGTTTAACCGCTTCGCTTGCATAGCCTAAATTAGCATAGCTTTCTCCAATCCTATATCCAAGTTCTGCTGTTTTTCTATCACTCCCTAAAACACTTAAATTGATCCTTCCGACCATAACGCCTTGCGAATTTCTGATAATATGCATGTAGGCGTCATGATTTTCTTGTTCCGTTAACAATTCCCTTGTAATTTCCTTAAAACCTTCTGGATTAAAATAGTCACCTGGTCTAGGAGGTAAATTTTGCTCAAAATACTCTTGATTTTCTTTTTCAAAAGAATAGACATCTAGACTATTTTCTTCAGACATCAGCTCTAAACTTATCATTGTAAACTATCTCCCATCATTATCTATATTCAATTTTTCTCATGTTTACACAAAGTCAAATTTACAGAATTTAAATAAATACTTTTTTTCATATCATTTCTAAATTATAACACAAAAGACTATTAACAAAAATAATATCCAAGGTTAAAAAAATACTTTACTTCATAAACTGCATCATACTGGAGTAAAACTAGCTAAGCAAGCAAGGACATCATTGCAAGCAATTTCAACAAAGCCTCTAAACCATAGCGACACAGTTACAACACAGATTTATGTCAACACTTCTAATATAGTGCCTATGGCAGTCGGTGAATTTGCCTTAAAGTCTCTAAAACAATAAGGTGAACTTTGAGACGAACTTTTTCAAAAAACATAAGAAAAGCACCCATGAGGAAAACTCTTGAGTGCTTTGAAACGTTGATAGTATCGAGTTGATTAACGTTTTGAGTGCAGCGGTTGCCATCCAAGCAAACATCGCTTCACTTGTTTTCTTGGGGCAACTTTGCATAGCATATCTCTATGCGACTAAGGTCGCTAGAGCTATCCTAATTGCGCACCGCCGGTTCTCATAGAAAAAAACACCTTGCAATATGCAAAGTGTTTTCGTTTGTATTCGCTGTCCAGCAACGAATTAACGTTTAGAGAACTGGCTAGCTTTACGAGCTTTTTTCAAGCCTGGTTTAATAAACGTTTATTTCAACCAATTTCAAAAAGCTTTAGCATCAACAGGTAGTATAAAATAAGTTGTGTAAATACAAAAAGGAATCAATCCGTTATAGTAGACTTCTTGGTTCCCCCTGTTAGACAAGCTTCAAAACCAAGGAATCCAACAGGTTTCTCTTGTAGTGACCGATGGCTTCAAGGGGCTTGAGCAGATTATCAGTCAGGCTTACTCATTAGCTAAACCACAACGTTGCTTAATTTATATCAGTCGAAATCTAGCTAGTAAGGTGAAACGAGCAGATAGAGCGGTTATTCTGGAGCAATTTAAAACGATTTATCGTGCTGAAAATTTGGAAATGGCAGTACAAGCTTTAGAGGACTTTATCGCCGAATGGAAACCAAAATATAGGAAAGTCTGGAGAATACTGATAATCTTTTAACTTTTTATCAGTTTCCCTACCAGATTTGGCACAGCATTTATTCGACAAACCTTATTGAGTCTCTCAACAAAGAAATCAAACGTCAAACGAAAAAGAAGGTTCTTTTTCCTAACGAGGAGGCTCTGGAACGTTATTTAGTTACCCTGTTTGAAGATTATAATTTCAAGCAAAGTCAACGCATCCATAAAGGGTTTGGCCAATGTTCTGACACACTTGAAAGCTTATTTGATTAACATTCTTTAACTCTACTTGAGTGTTTACACATAATTATTGACAGTATCCCACTTTTATATTTAGAAACAGCCTTTAACGTAAAGAGACCGAGGTAAACTCCTTGAAAAATATAAAGGTAGATCGTTGCTTGCTTTATAGGCATCGTATTAATAAAAACATTAAGGAAAATCGTTCCCATAATTATAGCGAACCATAAGAAAGCTTTTCGCAAACACCAATCTAGGCCTTGTACAGCCAATAATGACATGCTTTTCGGATTAATTTTTGATTGTTTACTCATTTATACTCTGTTTCTCCTTTTTGATTTATTCTTTAGATGGTGCTCCACCTTTTTGAGTCTTAGGATCAATCACCATACCAACTTGTGGTTGGGTATCTCCTAAAATAATTGATGCTGGACTCAAGAAATCACCATACTGGAAGACTTTCGTTTTCCGACGTTCAAAGTGAATATGTGGTCCAGTAGCTGCACCCGTTTGTCCAACATATCCGATAAGTTGGCCTTTTTTGACCTTATCCCCTTTCTTAACAAGAGGAACATCACGCATATGTCCATAATATATAATAGTGCCATCTGGAAGAGTGTGCATCACGTGGTTACCGTCGATATTCATCGCCTCTTCATTGACCTCTACTACTTCACCGTCTGTTACGGCATAAATTGGAGAGCCCTCTGGTGCTGCAAGGTCCATTCCTGTGTGTCCTGAACCCGCATTTGGACCACCAGCATTAGCTGATGCACCGAAAAGTTGGGTAATGGTATAAGGGACATCAAGTGGCTGACCTGTATCTGTGCTAAGATTACTACTATCGCTATCACCACACTCACTTGCGTCTACTTCATCCTTATTATCATCTTTATCCTTCTTATCGTCTGATTTTTTTGGACGATAGACATAGACTTTTCCATAGTCCATAGTAATACGGTCTCGATATTGGCCATAATTATTCTCAGAAATCCCGTCGGTTGATGGAGAACATTGGATAATATTTTCCTTATCCTCAACGAGCATGGTCTGTCCTTTATCTCCAGAGCTATTACCTTTCGTACCCCAGATAATGACATCTCCTTTTTCACGGTTTTGAACATCATCTTTGGACGACCAGGCACCCTCATACACTAACTCATAACCACTGTCTTTCAACCAGTCGTGTTCTGAGTCGGTATCTACTGGAGAACCAGATTCTTTAGCACCGCCATCAACAAGGGCATAGTATAGAGCAGATGAATGGTCATAGCTATCTGGCCCAGTACGAGCATCACGAGAATACTTAACCTTCCCTAGCTTATCCTTATACCACTTGATAGCCTTATCAGTATCAATAGACTTCTTGTCTTTATCACTGTCTTTTTTGCTATCCTTGTTGCTAGAGTCACTTGATGAACTGCTTGAACTGCTATCGTTATCATTGTCTTCGTTGTCGCTATCTTCTTCATCGTCGTCACCGTCATCATCATCTGAACTTTGACTACTTGACGAGGAGTTATTGGAAGAAGCTCCACCACCACCAAACGCCTTTTGGAACTTGGCATCATCGTACTTATATTTACTTGCTTCGAAGACTTCCGCAAACTTCCTTGCATCCGCCTTCTTCTGCTCTGGTCTGACATAAGCCATATTACCTCGTTCGTAGGCATTCCATGCCATAGCAGTTTCATCGATATTGGTTTGTTTAGCAAACTCCTGGAATGACCAGTTATGGCCAGATTCGTCATAGGCTGGGTTCCAGTCACCTTTTGAGATTGCATCAATAACAAAGGCAACCATCTTATCCGCATCTTCCCAGTCCGAACTATTTAAAGGTGCATATTTTGTGTAGGGGTCAAACTGGAAGATTCCACCACCACCAAGTGTGTTAGATGTACCACCTGTCGTTGGCACAGCTCCCTTAGAAATGGAGTCATTGATACCACCACCATAATGCCCTTGGGCACGTCCAATGATGTCATAGCTCCCTTCAGAGTTTGCCCAACCAACAGCACCTGCAGCAGATTCCCCAGACAATCCAGCATTCACAA
>OJIZ01000056.1_pt1 | contig 42345 bp, 58 predicted proteins | sample 1596071 | NCBI WGS metagenome assembly OJIZ01 (sample SAMEA4350127, study PRJEB24818) | metagenome | biome: human; feature: gut; material: faeces | place: Denmark | collected 2013-09
TTTCAATAATATAGTCCTATTCTAACATGTTTTGCTAGAAAATGGAATTATCTGATTTCCATTTTTGGAAATTCTCTGTAAAATCTTTGAGGACCTCTGGGTTTTGCAAATCACTAAGTGGATAAACGAAGGTCTCAGGAGCATTTTCAGTTTGTTTTTTAAGCACAAAGATAGACTTCATATTATGTTTATTGCCAAAAGCTGCTTCTGGAAGAGTGATAACGGCAATAATATCAGCATAGCCTGATAGCCATTTCTTAAGCAAATCACTTTGTGGGCTTGTCAAAAGATTAGTTGGTGCCAAAAGAATAGCAATACCATCTTTCTTCAAGTACTTGAGTGATTGCTCCATGAGAAGGTGATGGGCATAGGTGTGTTCACCAGTTGCTGCAACCTTGAAACGACTCGCAATCTCATCATTAGGGTAGTAACCAACAGGTAGGTCACTGATAATAACATCACTCTCTTTGAGAATATGTGGTCGAACAGCATCTTCTTGGATGTAAACTGCACTCGAATTCACCACATCAGCAATACTAGCTGACAAATCGATAAGGAGATCGTCAACTTCCATTCCCATATAATTAAGGTTTTTCTGACTATTATTTAGAAGAGTTTCAGCCAAGTTTCCTGTCCCCGAACCAATCTCCAAAACATCTAATTGGTCGTCCTTGGTCAAACCTTCAAGTAGGTAAAGAATGATAAATCCAATAGCATCAGGTGTAAATTGGTGATTGGCTTGTAAGGCTTCCAATTGCCCTAGCTTGATAAACAAGAACTGAAAAGCACGACGCCACTCCTCTTTGCTTAGATTAAGGGCACGTAATTTCTCGTTGTTTTTGATGATGACTTCATTAGCTACCTCAGCCCCCAAATAATAGGAATTTTGCTCAATAAGGGCATCGTAAGCATGGGTTCCAAGATCATTTTCAATGGTTTGGACATTTTCTAACAACAGCTCAAAGGCTGTCTCAATTGCTTCAAAATTCATGATTTCCTCCGTCCTTCTATCATATCAAAAAGGAAAGAGAATTTCTATTTCTGCTCCTGCTTCTTCACATAACGATAGGTCTTGATTTGACCTTTACTGGCAACTCTAACAATCACTTGTTTGTCCTTAACCTCGTAAGTCGTAGTTCCCTGAGAAAAACTAAAAGCACCTGCTTCCTTGTCTACCAAGTCCATGGTCATCTCTGCCATGAGTCGACTTTGACTGGAGATCATTTGCGCTTGGTTCTGTCTAGAGCTAGCAACCACCCGCTCCAGATAAACATGCAGAAGAAGTGTGAAAATGCCAGCCATAAAAAGAGAGTAGAGAAGAACGCCTCCCCTAACCTGTTTTTTCAAAAGCATAAACAAAACTCCTTTGTAGCCCATTTTTAAGCGTCACTTGGATGGTGACTATCTGTTTATTTTGGCTAATTGTACTAGCTTTTACATTAAAAAGCATTGGTTGGTAGCCTCGACCGTCAGCATTTGTTTTTCGAAAATCAGTAGCACTTGATAGTCCAAAAGCTAAGTCTTGATTATCCTGCTTGACATAGAGTTTGTTCCCCTCTACCTTTACCAACTGACAACCTTCTAATTCTGCCTCCATTTGTTGAACAAATAGAAGCCAGTCTTGGCTTTCTTGTTGCTTGACCTGCTTAACATTGCTCACCAATACTGTGGTCAGACCTTGATAAACTTGAACTGAACCAGCAATCACCAACAAGGCCACTAGACATTCCAAGAGGGTAAAGGCGCGAACCTTACTATTGAGAGACATGAATAATCTCCTTTCCTGATTCGTAAACCGCGATACCTTGCTTGCTACGTTTTACTGTCACTGTGATGCCATTTAAGGTCAACTGATCCTGTTTGGTCTGAACTGCCATGGTTGCCACACTCAAAACCTCCTGTTGGTGGAGATTCCTAGCCATTAGCCTACGATTGGTATTGATCTGATCCAAGATAAGACCACTGACGAGTACTAAGACAGCCATTGCTACCAAGCTTTCGATAAGAATATAGCCTCTAAGAGACCGTCTTTTTATATTTACCGCTGCCCATGTTAAGCTGATAGGTCACCACCTCCTTATCACTTGAAAAACGAATCTTTGTGAGGCTAGAGTTGCCTCCTTTGGCATCAAACACTAGCGTCTGCCCCTTATCCAGATGAATATTTTTAGGAATCACCAGACTGGATTTTCCGTTACTGATTTTATCCTTGGACAACTGCAATTCCACATTGGACCCTTCCGCCGCTGCCAAGCGCTGACTATCTCGGTATAGGTACTCAAAGCGCAGATAAAAAAGGTTCGTTTCAACCTGTTGAAAAATACCAGTGACTGAGCCTGACAAACTTAGAGTGAGAAAGGCAACCACTGCTAGAGTCACCAGACTCTCCAACAAGGTAAAGGCTCTAATTGGCCACTGAGCGGCTTTCGCCACCATGTTTCGCATAATAATCATTGTATGAATCTGCCTGTTTTTGCGTGATTTGACCTTCTGAAACAAGAGCAGCTAAGCTAGCTGTCTTATTATTCTTCATTTCATAAAGTTCTGCTTGAGAATCCACGACCTTGACCACAGCCGCATTTCCAGTCTCTTTAACAGAATCCTTCTGCTTGCTCAAGTTAGGTACAAAGAGCAAAAGGAGAATACTGATAATGAGAAGCACGACCAGCATTTCAATCAAGGACACTAAAATTCTTGATTGAGCATAAAAAAAGACTTGGCAGCATGAGCTACCAAGCGACATGAAAAACAAAAACATTCGGCACGTAATCGCCTAAAGTACATCTATAGTGTACCTTTATTTAGATTAAATATCTAATGCTATACACAGTTGACACAAAAAAGGCTAGGATAACCCTAGTCTTTTAACGCTCTCAGATTACATCGCCTTTCTGCGATTAATTCCTCTAGCTCGCTCAAGTCCGAACTCGTAGCATGGTTACGGATGAAGCTGCGAGCGGAAGACCGCTTCGATAAGTAATTGCGGTGTTCTCTGTTCTGCGAGTTCCATTTTTTTGTCGCTTTTGTTTGTGCGTCCATTGTGCTACTCCTTTGAGTTATCCAATGAAGTCGATTAATTCTTCAAAAGGAACATCCTCGATGCTTTCGTAATCTGTGAAGTCTTTCATGTACTCTTGTAGGTCGTTGAAGACTTTTTCCTCAGTAACTTCTTCTTCTCCGTCGTAGTATTTTTTGTACTCAGCAACAAGTTTGTTGATTTGTGTTTGTGTTAGTGCCATTTTGTTTTACCTTGAGAGCTTCTTTCGCTCTCCCTTTCCTTATCTTCATTTACATTATAGTACATATACTATATATTGTCAACACTTTTTACAAAGAAATTTAAGTTTTTTTGCAAAATAAAAAAGCCCCGACTAAAAGCCGGGGGCAGTTCGAGAAATTTATCGAAATGACGCCAAGTATTCCACTGACTATGTTATCACTTATCTATGGAAATTACAAATAAAAAAGAGCTATGAGATAACCTCGTAGCTCTTTGCCTATGATGGGCTTATATTATAACACAAATAAATAAAAAACGCACCAGACCCCGTAGAGTTACTGGCACTTCCCTAGGCATATTATAACAAATAAAAAAAGCCCCAGCAAACGCTGAGGCTCGACCACTACTGCCATGATATCCCTATTGCAGTTTGAGGGGAGGTGATATACTCCTTTTCGTTATTTTAATTTTCGTGGTCTATTAATTACATATCTGTGCAATCGTCCAAATACTGGTCTTCAACCCATTGCGCACTGTCAGGGTGGTTGATTCGAGACCAGCCGTTTAGTTTTTCATATACACGTACTCGTGTGCCTGCTGGGAGGAATTCCTTGTCTTGGCTGTCAATACGAGGCCCAGCTTCAACGTAGTAGTCAGTGGTAAGAGTGCCTTCATAATAAGGCTTGTCTGACTTCTCTAAGCGGGTATTAACATCTAATTCACGCTCAAATTCGCTTTGGGCTGGTGCAGGGAGAGGTGTTCCACTCTCACGGAAGACAATTTCACGAGGACGACCGTTTAGATCCCAGATATAATTATAATCATTTTCAGTCACTCCGTCCATGCCGTAGTTGCAGTGGATAGCCGTGCTATCACTAGTCATAATCAATACGTGGCCAAACGCACCGAGCGAGCTTGAACCATCACGAGGTGCCCAAATTACCACATCTCCACGCTGGCCATCGAATGTGCCATCTACAGCGTCAAACACTTTTGCATAGCCAATTGCTGGTAGTGCTTGTTGAAGTGATTCTGTGTTGTTATTTAAGTTAATTTCGAGCGCATAGCTTACTGCTGATGAGCAGTCAAATTCAATGCGCCCATCTCCGTCAGCGTCGTTTCCGTAACGGTCACCCATGTCATAATGTACAGGGATTGATTGTAAGTGATACATGCGTGCAATGCTTGATTCAATTTTACTCATTTATTTATTCTCCTTCGATTAGTCTTGCTTTGGTTCGTGGTAGCCCAATGCTTGCTCACTGTCTCCAAGACCCTTGGTTGTTGGGTCGGTAACGATTCCGAGAATTACCAAAATCACAACGAATGTATTCACACCCTCTTGGATGTTGTGCGGGATTTCAAGCCCGAATTGTTGCAGCATCAAGAAAACCGCTGAGATAAGAGCTACTAGAGTAGCCTTGTTTTGTAAACGTAGTTTAAAATTAATCATTGTCATTTTTCTCCTTTTCTTCTTTCAGAAAGAATTTCTCTTTATCGATATTCTTTTTAACATACTTGTCGATATAAGGGATTTCAACCCCTAACGCTGATAGACTAGCCAAAACACTAGAGCCGTAAGCTGCTATCATGGCAAAAATGAATGTGTCAACGATGCTCGTCAAATTCATGAAATTTGCAAATGGATAGAATATTGCCACAAACACAATCATCGCTGTGTGGCTGACTGCTCCTTTGCGAAATTTTGTACTCGAAAGTTCGTGGGCAGCCCAAGCCCTAGAAACACCCACAGCGATGTCTGAGAATATGACGATGACAAGAAAGAGAACCCACGGGTGCTCATCAATACCGTGCGCATAGAAGTCTCGGACTACATCAAATAGCCCAAAAATGCCGTCTGGTTTCTGTGCCATTAATTCTCCTTCGGTTTGAATAGCCATGCTGTAGCAACCCCGTTATTTTCTAGTTTGCCACCTTTTGCGAAATCAGCGAACGGCTGATTGTCGTAAGTGAAACTTCTGTTAACTTGGATAAGTACCAGTTTGCCTTCTCCGTCCACTTCTTCGTGGTCCGAGGCTTCGATAGCAAAGATATCCCCAGCGTTGAATACATCGCCTTTTTTAGCGACTGGCAACAATTCCAGATATTGCTTGTAAATTGTGCCGTACTGGATATTTTGGCTCATTACCGCATTGAGAATGGACACGTTAGCGATTTTACGAGTTAGTTCGCCTTGTTCAGCGACTTTCTCAGCTAAGTTCAAACGGCTGTCAAGGTCTTTAATAGATTTCTCTGACTTAGCTTGATAGCGTGCCAATGCTCCTGCAGGATCCAACTCAGTCGCTAAGATATCCAAGATAAGCTGGATTTTAGCTTCATCCGTCTTGCTTGTGTGGTCGCCCGGAACATCACGGGTCAACCACGTCGAGCCATCTTTGGACTGGACAGCAATCCGTGTTGTTGTCGGGTTGGTTAGATAGCTGGATGTGACACTGAAATTAGATTTGTTCATTATCCGCTCCTTTCTGTGCTACCTCGTTAAAGAGGTCATTAAGGTCTGAATCAGACGCTAGAACACTTTGATAATGCTCTAGTTGTGATTTAACTTGCTCAAGTTCGCTAACAGTCGCCTGCAAGCGAGCCTTAAACTCGGCTTTTTCAATCGTTAAATTGGCGTTCTGACTTGCGATGTCTTGAATCATTGAAGTGTAAATTTGTTCGTTCATTAGTATTTCCTCTCTTACCAGTGGTCGATTTTACCGAAAGTCGCTTGTTCGTTTTTTAAAGCGTTGATAAACGCAGGATCCTTTCCGTTCCCTCCAACGTTTAGGAAATGCTGCCAGACCCTAGCGAGAGCCGCAGCGGCAAACGCAAGATTGGTAACATTTATCCAACGTCCATCAGGTAGTGAAGCCGGGTGGAAAGAGAACCCACGGTTAAAATAGAAGTCGTCTTTTAGCAAGATTCTGTCGCCATAGAGTTCAGCTTGGTCGAAAACTGCGTTATGTTCCAAACCTCTTGCAGCACGATACACACGAAGCCCTGCGAAACGACCAGAAGACGCTGAATTGATTCCATCTCCAGAAGATGTGACGCCTATCGCCGCAAACAGCGAACCGGTATTCTGGTCTTCGTCTGGCGGTGTGTCGTTGAAGTGCACAAACGCTGTGTGCGGTCCCTTACGTCGAACCAGCGCGTTATCCTTATTGTGAAATTCAATCGTTGCGTTATCGTAGAAATGAATCTCAGATTGATTTAAGTCAACTCGCATTGACCCGTTAAGCCCTTCTATTTTGCCCCCGCGATAGTTTAAACCAGTAAACGTGCCACTAGTTACGCTTGAAGCGTTTAGATTGACAACGTCAACCAGTGAAGCGTTTAAGCGCCCGCTAGTGATTTTACTTGCTGAAAGCTCTCCGATTTTGGCTGAGCTAATGACTCCATCCTCGATGTAAGTAGAACCGGTGATTTGAACCAGTTTACCATCAATTTTAACCGAACCGTCCTTATTGAGGTTGATTTGGTTGAGCACATCACCAGACCTTGTTAGGTTCTTAACAGCCCATGAACCAGCAATCTGCGACATTTCGGACTTGGTAGCTTCAAGCCCGGTGTCTAGCTTGTCTAGTTGCTTGTTGGTGACACCGAGATTAAAAGCCCACTTATCCTCTAGGTTCTCAACCTTCCAAACTGTACCCTTAGCATCTTGGATAATCTGAGAAATAGACTGCCCATGTTCGCCAATGGTACGGCTGAAACCGTCAACGGTTGACTTGATTTCATTGAATTTAACTGTAACCTCTTGACTTACGTCCTTCGAAGACGGTTGCCAAGCACGGTCCATAGTTCCTTCGTAGAAATCTAGTTCTGTGAAGAATAAGTTTGACGGTTGTGCATCCGTGTGCCCTCTGTTATCAATACGTATATACCCTTCATCGAATTCTCCGCTCTGAACGCTTAAGCCAAACCGCTTAAGTGTGCTAATCTCTGGACCATTGATGTGCTTCAAGTGATAGATGTTAGTGTAGTCTTTGGTCTCTCCCGATTTTCTAACTAGCAAATAAATGTCAGCCCCGGCCAAGTTATCGCTGCCAATTAGCGAGATATTAACTCGGTAAGTAGTGTTTCTCTTAAGAGGAATCCTTCGAGTGGACGCTGGCACTGTCGTAGTGAGCTGAGCTTCTGCATTGTACAACCGGAACAGCTCTCTAGTGTTATTGTAGTAAGCGCTGTGCTTGCCTACGAATAAATTCTTATTCCCTTGTCCATAAACCCATGTTCCCCAGCCGTCTATATTTTGTGGAAACGCCGAGTTCTGAATTAGGTTCTCACCACCGGCCTGTCCGATTGACGGGATCTGTTTCTTAACCTCGCTAATAAGCTGGGTTGTCCCTCGTTCTGATTGTTGAATGAGATTTGTGACAGTAGTAGCCGACACAAACCCTCTGCTATCAATGGTTCTATCTAGGTCTACTCTAGATAGCTTAGTTTCAATCTTGCCAGCCAACGTGTTGATTTGCGTTTCAGCGTTAGTGACTTTATTCCCAAGATTGTCAAAATCAACTCTTGAAACCTTTTGAGCGATAGAATCCGCTGTAACACGTAATTCTGCGTTAGTCTGGTTGATTTTACGCTCTAACTCTTGACCTTTAGACACTGCACTGTCAGCCGTAGCTTTGGCAATTTGGACTTCTGTCCGGTCTGCTTTTAAACTGATTTTGCTATCAGTCTGAGTGATTGCGGTACTATTAGCCGCTACGCTCTTGGACAATTTGTCAAAATCTGTCTTCGATACCTTAGACGACATTTCACCGACCAGTTGATTAACCTTGGTTTCAGCGCTAGTCATGCGGCTATCTGTTTCAGATTGTTTCTGTGATAGCTGACTGACACCCTGCTCAGTCTGTGTTATCGTCGTTTTAACCGTGCTGATTTCAGCTTCGGTATCTTCCGGCGCTACTATATGTTGCAAGGGAATGAGCGACCCTCTAACCATCATAGGCGGTTTGATTTTCAGATACCCATTTCTGACTACTGATATGTAAAACGGCCACTCTCCGAGCTCAACGCTCTTACTAGTAGTAAACGTCAATTTGACATCGAACCATTCATCTTTAACGCCCGTCGGTATGTCAAAAACGAATAAATGGTCATTACTTTTATGATTTTTTATCATAATTTTAGCGCCGAAATCAATATCGATGCTGCTGTCGATGTAAATCGGGGCTAAAAGCGAGAATGTTTCGCCGGCTTCAATTTTCGTAACAGCCATATCCCATGAGATTCCAGCGTAAACATCATTAGGATAGTTTTGGGAATTGATGATATAGGCCTGACCGTCGGTAGTAGCATTACTTCCTGACGGCTGACGGTGTAAGTTCTCGAAGTCTGCTGATTTCAAAATCAAGTTACGACTGCCAAAATCTGTCGGGATCTTGCTGTCCACACGGCTAATCTCAGTAGTGATTTTATTTCCTATCTGAGTAATCGAGCTTTCAGCCGTCGCAAGTCTCTGAGTAGCATTGTTAAAATCGCTTGTTTTCACTCGTTGACTAATCTCGTTAGCTTGCTGAGTGATACGACTTTCAGCGTTCAACACTCGATTATTGACATTGTCAAGCTCTTGTTTGTTAGCTTTAGACGCAATCATGTCCGCTTGCTGAGTGATTGATGTTTCAGCACGATCCACACGCCCTGTCAGCGTGTCTACATCCTGCTTGTCAGCTTTCTGGCTGATTTCCCCACCCTGCACTGTCAACGAGCTTTCAGCCTTGTTTAGACGCCCAGAAACAGCATTGACATCCTCTTTGCTAGCCTTGGCTGAAATCTGCCCTGCTTGCTGTGTCAAAACCGTCTCAGCATTAGACACACGCTGACTGACTTTGTCAACGTCTTGCTTGCTAGCTACTGAGATTAAGGCGTTGTTGATTTTGGCAAACTGTACAGACGTGTCGTTTGACAATGTGCCAATAGAACCTTTTAGAGCTTCAACTTTCTTTTCAGTTTCTGATAAGTCCGTGTTTAGCGTACTTTTAGCGTTATTGACCAGTTTGACAGTTTCTGACAACGCATCTTTCTTAGACGCAGCAATCTTCTTCTCTGTCTCTGCACGCTCGACGGTGTCCAAGTATCGAGCTTCTGCGATAGCTTCACTCTTAACATCGTTTAGACGGCTAAAAGCGTCCTCTGCGGTTGATTTAGCTGAGCTAGCTAATGTTTCCGCATTAGTAGCCTTGGCTGTGATTTCAGCAACCACTCTGTCGTGTTCTGATTGCTGTTTAGCCATGTCGGCTGCGACTTTTTCAAATTCTTTCTTGATTTTGTCTTGTAGCCCCGTACCGTCCCACGTTCTCAAAACCTCTTGCCACATTTCACCGGTCCAGCGATACATGATAGTGTGCCCCTCATGTTCTGGGTCCGGCTTGTACCAAGAATCATTGATTAGGACTTGTCCGGGGTGAGATTCTGTTGGATCAGTGCTTGTGTACCAGTTGTGGTTGAAACCATTAGCTGACGGGATAAACTCTGGCAACTTTTTGACAAACTCAGTAAACTCACCGGCTTTAAACTCATCAAGAGCTTTGTTGACGGTATTCTGTACCTTTGCGTCATTGCTTTCGCTAACTCGGTCCCCTAGCTTAACGTCGCTAGATTGATTATTCAAGCGGTTAAAAGTAATTTCAAAGATACGGGTATCATAATCTAAGTGTCTATCGTGTCGAACCACTCGGATTGTGTCTCCGATTTGTACGTTCTTAAGATAGACAGTGGATGTCTTAAGCGTTAGTTTTGGTCTTGACGATTCTAGTAAGGCTTCATAGGTTTGCTTGATGAGTTCGTTTTTGTCTTCTTCCTCACTAAATTCGACAAAGCCAATCTTTGGGCGCATCGTGCCGTCTGGTTGCTTAATCCCATATTTAGCGGTCATTTCTGGAATTTCAAGGTACTTCTGCCCAAGGGGTTTGTCTAGCGGGTCCCCTTTGGCTTTTGACCAAACAATTTCCTCGAAATTGATTTTACGACCATAGCCGTCGGCATCTTTGCCGGTGTCTTCCGCCGAGCTGACTTGTTCCCCTTTACCACGACCAACCAAGGCAGTGTATAGGTTTGTTTTTTCAACTTCTTGCAGAATTTCAAGAGCGTTGTGACCATAGACCACACGCTTTCCAACGGCTTCACCAACCTTACGCTTGAAATCAATGTATCTAGCGCCAACCTGAGCACCGTTAATTTCAACAAAGAACTGCATTTCTAAGCCCCACACCTTGCACACTTTTTTCAAAGCGTCAAATGTGGAAATGTAATAGAAATTAGTGCTTTTTGGGTTTGTTTCAGCAATGAAGCGAGGGGTCCAGTTTGTGCCAGCAAGAAGCCATTCAATGACTGGTCTAGCACGTTGATCCGTTGGGCGTTTGTCGTAAACTACTGTCTTACGCAACTCCTCGATACCAGACTGAACACCGACAAGCGTTGTGATATCACCTTTGGTGTTTCCTTGGGCAATGTAGAAGTAATGGAATTTATGAGTATCGTCGATTGACTGAATAGCCATGTATTCCAGTTTTGCCAGCTCGTCATCCTTCAAGGCTTTCATTTCGACGGTCAAGCGGTCTGAAATGTAGTTTTCAGTGGTTAGGCTGAATTTTTGCAAAGCCTTCTTAATTGCAGGTTTGCGAACAATCTTGATAAGTTTTTCGTCCTTATCGAATAAATAGATCATAGACTTTCATCCCTCCACTGAACTTCACGAATAGTCACATTCTTTCCGGTCAATCTATCGCCGTCCTTAACGTAGAACTGCTCAAGCGGGCTAAAACGTTGCAATTCACTTAGAATATTACGTCCGTCATAAGTAGCTGTCACTTCTTCGGTACCGAATTTAATGACGATTTCCTTATTAGCCGCATAGCTACCCTTAAACGATAGCTTGGTTTGACCGTTGATGATTTCAAATTCTGTCGCCGCTGCCGATGTCACGGCTACAATCTTCTCAGGTATCACTTTCTTAGCGTAAGTTAGATAAACAACGTCGTTAGAACGCTCTGGAACTCGTTTCTTATAGCCGTCTGGCACTAGCAGAACAAAACTGCTAATGACTGACAGCCTATCTTCCTCTACTTCGTCCGCTTCTTTAAAAATGGCGTAGTAAGTAAAATCCGGCTCATCGTCAAAAGTTACTTCGAGATAGCCGCTAGGGCCTACCTCTCTCAAGATGCGGTTAAGTTCTCGGAAAGATGTTCTCATGACTTGGCTAGTGACCGTAGTTAACTGGTATTTAACCTCAATCTCACGCTCTGAGTCATTGACGCTGTCCACCCAGACACCACGGCGCCCGGGAACTCTAGTAGTTGAAATCTCACGGTTAAGCAACGAGCGACCCTTAACTGTAAGCTGTCGATATCCTTGGATGGTATCCTCTATAGGCGTCCCGTTGATACGCATGTTATCAACTGGCGCTCTTTGCAGCACCGTTGATTCCGTGCGCTTCAATGAAGCATAATCATACATTAGCTAAAACCTCTTTTCTCTCTTAATAGTTATCAAGCATTAATTCCATTGATTGAGCGTTAGTGATGTCCTCAGTAAATGCTCTGTAAGTTGTATCACCCATTTTAAGCACGATGTCCGCTGCTTGTTGAGTAACCGACATCTTACCGCCGTTAAATGAAACAGATGGATCATACCCTGCTAATCGACCTAACTGGCCATCCATATTACCAAGCTCATCAGTGATAGCCCCGTTGATATCTTGACCAGTGAATGCGTCGATAGCTCCTTGGGCCATATAGCGCATTGAACGGGCTACTTGGTCCGCTTTGCTATCAATACCAATGATGAAACCTTTGTCCGTATAGATACCGAACTGACGAAATACACGGGATGGTGATTTGATACCAAGCAAGGCTTTAGCTCCATTAATCGCATTACTTACCGCACCTTTAACCGCTGAAATCAGCTTGCCGGCTGCGGATGTAACCCCGCTAACGAAACCGCTAATAAGGTTAGCACCGACGCTTGCAGCTTGCCCGACGAATCCACGGGCTGCACTAAGAGCACCGCTGAACGCTGAGCGGACCGCTGAAATGATACGCTGACCGGCACTTGATACCGCTGATACCACGGCACTAAATCCGCTAGTGATAGCTGACTGAATAGAGCTCATGGCACTTGATACTGCTGATCTAACAGTGCTCCAAGCTGAGCTGATAATGCTCTGAACAGAACTCATGGCACTTGAAATCGCTGATTGAATCGCTGCCCATGTACTTGATACAGTGCTAGCAATCGCACTCAATACGCTGCTGATAAGCGACAAGATGGCGTTCCAAATCGCACTGATAGTGGCTTGAATAGCTGACATAATTGACGAAATAGCCGCCTGAACCTGCGAGAAGTTACCAGTAACCAATCCGACAATAGCAGCTAATACACCAGCTAAAACAGCTTGGATACCCGTCCAGATAGCGTTCCAAATCGCTTGGATAGCTGACAAGGTGCTTGAAATAATGCTTGAGATACCGGTCATGATAGGTGACAGAATAGACATGATTGTGTTCCAAACGGTTGAGAACACTGTCTGGATAACTGTCCATGCTGCTGACCAAATGGATTGAATCACGGCAATCCCGGCACTAATCACACCGCTAATGGCAGTCATAGCTCCGCCAGCGATTTGTTGAAGTAATGCCCAAAGTGCTTGGAATGGAACAGCTAACAACGCCCACGCTGCATCCCAAATCGCACGGATGAAATCTATCCCCGCTTGGATAATCGGACCAATAGCATTGATACCGGTTGAAACAAGCGACTTGATACCTTCCCACACAGTAGACAAGATGGTTTTGAACGTTTCCCACGCTCCAGACCAGTCGCCTTGTAAAATCTGCATGCCCATCTTGATGATGTTGAGAATAACTTCAATGACTGTTGAAATGACCGTTGTGATCATTTGCCAGCTCGTTGAGAACAGCGTAATCAACAAATTCAATCCAGTTTGAACGACTGGAAGAATAGCGTTCATGACATTCTCAATCATGCTCTTGAACATGTTCCAGTAAGTCGTCGCCGTCTGCATAATCAAGGCGTGGTTTTCGTTCCAGAATGACGTTAACTGGCCCCAGATTGACATGACAAACGACACAATGGCTTGAACAGCGCTAGTGATTGCACTCTTGATGGTTTCCCAGATTGCAATGACTTGTGAACGGAAATTCTCGTTATGATTCCACAAATCAACAAGCGCAGCTACTACCATCCCAACCGCTAACGCAATCCCAGCGAACGCAGCAAGGGCAGCAGCAGAAACACCACTGGCAGCACTACCAAATGAAACCATCATGGCTTCGCCACCTTCAAAAGCCATTGAAAAGCCTTCTACTGCTGCGGTACCACTTGAGAAGAATCCAGCAAGCGAGCTGATAGCCCCACCGATTGTGCTAAGTGCAGAAACGACGTTCCCGACCCAAATAATCAAGGTCCCAAGCACTGTGATAATAGGCCCCGCTGCTCCAACGATAAGCGCTGCCCATTTAACCCAGCCGTCCACTGGCAAATTGTCCCAGATAGTCCCTAGAACACGCACCACATTGTCTTTAAATGTGATGATAGTCTGCTTCATGTTCTCCATAAGCTGCTTGATATTAGCTTCGTTGTTACCAAGACCGGCCACTAAGTTCTCAGCGGCTGCTTTCATGGAATTAAACGAACCCGAAACGGTTGTACTTGCTTCTTTAGCAGTCGTTCCGGTAACTCCCAATCTATCTTGAGTAATACCGATGGCATCAATCAAGGTATGAAATGGAATATCACGGATATTGTCAGCTGTAGCTTCAAATTCACCATTCAAGACACCAGATTCATTGACCAAGCGAGCCATTTCGGACATGGTACCACCATAACCGAGTTTCAAGTTATCCAACATTGAATAGTTGTCCTTTGCGAAACCTTGGTAAGCATTTTGAATGTCCGTCATGTTAGTACCGAACTTGTTCGCATTATCCGACATTTGGACAAGGGCTTTATCCCCGTATTTCGCAGCCTTGGCAGTATCACCGCCTAGACCTTGTAGCAACGTAGCTGAGAACGATGTTACCTGCTCCATATAGCGGTTAGCAGACACACCAGCCGTCCTATAGGCTCGGTTGGCGTTTTCAATGACGTTGGTCCCCTCGCGGTCCATTGTGTTATAGAGTTCTTGGGCTTGCTGTCTGGTCATGCCGTAGTCTCTGGCAAGGGCGTTGACACTTGAGCCGTTCTGTTTGAATAGCGTAGAAACACCACCCAAAGATTGCTCAAGGTCTGCATAGCCTTTGATGACGGCAGTCAAACCTCCAACCATAGGCAGTGTAAAAGCTGTGGTCATTCCAGCGCCGACTGATTGCATGGCGCTACCAACTGACTTCAAACTGCTACCAACTTGAGCAAGCATGCCCCCAGACTGATTCTTCAAATCAGCAAGGGCAGACTTGGCAGCATTGACACCGTTGGTGAAGTCGCTTGAATTGGCACGCAATATGGCCGTAACGTCAAAAGATGCTCCCATTAACTACCCCCTTTCATTTTTTGATTAATGATCCTATTCTTATCAGCTAACGAAAGCGCTCGACTTCTAGGCACAGTGTCCTCTGGTTTAAATATCCTACTGAACTCTTTCTCATGATCATAAAACTCATTAAAGGTTCGGTAAGCTGAGCGAACACTCTTGCCCTTGCCTTTGGTAGCCTGCACGGTCTGGTTATACCATGCTTGAATTGCTGCGTTAAAGCGGATATCCTCTTGTTTAATTGCGTAGGCAGTATTGTATACCTCAAATTCAACAAGAGTTGTCCTAGCGGCTTCTGTGTAGCTCATGCCGTGCCTTGCAATCAATAAAGCAATTGCGTCATCGTAGCTGAAATCATAATCTGGTTGATGTTGCCCTACTCTTGAACGTTCATTGCGAGTTTGAGTAGGGATGACGCTTTTAACTCGTCAATAATAGAGCCGATTGTCTCTTTGTATTTACCTTTGTCAATCAAATCAGCAAGATAGGCTTCAATGTCAGCGTCACTTGGCTTTTGTGGTGCTGTAATCGTACCAGCTTTGATGATATCCACAAATGCCAACGGGTCGTTGATAGCGACACCGGCTGAAATCAATGTCATAGCACCGTAACCAGTCTTCATGCCCTCAAGTTCTGCTGAGTGCAATTTGTTGATTTCACGCAAGAACGCAAGTCCGAATTTCAATTCAAAGTCTCGTCCGTTGATAGATAGAATCATGTTTTATTTCTCCTTTATACAAAAAAAGCAAGGGCACAAAGCCCCTGCAGTTAGACTAGATAGATGCCGTTAGGCCGTCTTCTTTAGCAAGAGTGTGGTAGTCGTATTGAGCGCTTGCGACTGCTTTCTTCTGAGCTTCTGTCAAGCTGTCAGTTGAAATAATACCGTTACCATCAATAGCCATTTCATAAGAAAGCTCCACTTTGTCATCAGCGGGTGCTGAAATTTCAAAGTTCTTAAGATAACCTTGGTAATATTCAATGTCATAGACTTCTTTAGCTCCAGACATGCGTTTTGAAGCAAGGTCAGCTTGCCAGCACTCTACTTTGTCGCCTGCGATGAACCATTTACGCATTTCACGCCACATCTCAGTAGTAGTGCCATCTTCACGATAGGCAAGTGATACGAATTCCCCAGACACTTCGCCGTCGGAAATCGAGTTAACCACACCATCTTTAGTCTTGATAGTTTCGACCTCTTTCTCAGCGTTGATTTTGTGTTCTGTTTGAAAACGCACTTTAGCAGCGTCTTGTGTCTTTTGGTCTTTAACGCGACGGAAGAAGACTATTAGGTCTTTCCCCAAAATAAGTTCTGCCATTTATTCCTCCTTTTTGGTATATGAAAATGAAAAATCCAGCACAATGTGGATCAATGGCTGGGCGTCTGTATTGTCTGGTAAGACTTGCTTGTCTGTACCAGTCTTCAATAAGTTGTATTCAAACCCTCTAATTCTTTCGCTAACTTGTTCTAACGCTTGACAGTGGGCGTCTAGCTCTGCACGCTGCACTCTAGTCCCGTAGATATGGACGGTTTGTCTTATCGTTCCAAAATTGTCGTTATTGAGTGTAGGCGCTGAGCTATTCTCACCAACGAAAGCGAAAGGATAGCTTGCGGATGAATCGGGTAAGTAGTCGTAAGTTGCTAGCGTCTCACTAGCAATAGCAAATAGATTTCTGAATAAGTCGTGGCTAGGTGTCATTTAAAGGCTCCTTCCATAACTTTACGGATTTGGTCTGTGAAATAAGGCTCGATTTGCTGCATCATAGGACGCATAAACGGCTTACCGGGCTGATAGCGTGTCCCAAACTCTTGAAACCCGCTATAAGACGCCGCTGAATGAATGTGCGATTCTTCGCCCATGTGCCTAGTGGTGATATTGGCTCTCAAGAAGCCGGTATCAACTGGCGCAAGCCCTTTTGAAATGCTCTTGCCTTTCTCAGCTGAGTTTTTAAGAGCTGTTTGGGCTTGTGTCCTAACCCCTTGGCTTGCCTTATTCAAAGCAGCAGCGAGGACTGTGTCCCCTCTCCACTCGATTGTGAAATTAGCCATTCAGCTCACCTCTTTTCAATCTGATTGCGCCCTTAATCGGTGCGTCAATCTGTTCGATAGGGTAATACTTCTTGCCCTCATATAGAGCGTAGTCAAATGGCTTCTGCTCTTGACTGAATCGGCATATCATGACAACGTCGGACCTACTCCCATAGGCTTCAAATACACGCTGCTGGTCAACAAAATTGACTAAACAAGGCACAATCTTACTAGACTGTGCCTTTTCTTCGTGCTTATCAGTAATCGGATTGTAAGTCGAAACGCCCTGTTTCACTAGCTTTATGCGGTGCGGTGTTTTCATAGAAACTTCACCTTACCTTTTCGAGCTAATGAGCCGTCCAGACCGAAATCTTTATCCAGTATCTTTCTATAAGGCTTGAACATGTCGTCCCAATCCTCGTAAGTGACTGAATAGCCGTCTACGTTCTCGGTTTTAACACCCTCTGAGCCCTTACGACCATAGAGCTTGTAAACAACATTTTCGATGATGAAGTGATATTTCTTGTCAATCTCGGCTGTTCCAACTAGTGCTTTGAAATAGCTCTCAGCGTCGTTGACTAAGTCTTCAATCAATTGATCCTCAAGTTTGTCTTCAACGTCGATACCCAACCGACGCTTAATCTTCTCAAGTTGGATATCGTTCATTTCAGACCTCCTCCGCATCTTTTAGAAGTTCTTCTAAATCTGCTTTTTTCGCTTTGGCATCATACTCGATACCATCTTCATCAAGTTTTGCTTTGAGCTCTTTGACTGTAAGCTCTTTTGACGGCTCGACTGGTTCGATACCGCCTTTTTCAAGAACTTCTGCCACACGCTCTTTAGAAGGCTCGTAGCCTTCTCGTGGGTAAACTTCCCCGACTTGATAGATATACTCGTTATCTTGCAAGTCACGGAATGTAATCTTAGCTTTATAGGTCATTTAAACCTCCCGACTAGACTCCTACTGGTTGGATAGCTGCAAATGCTTCATCATTCGGAATCGCTACGGCAATTTCAAAGATTGCACGGAGTGCTTGCATGTCTTGTTCGAACAAGTGAACATCACCAGAATCAAGTGTGCCATCGTTTTGAACTTTAGACAAAGTAGCTTGATCTGCGATTTTAAGACGCAAGTTAGTACCGTTTGGAATACCGTACACCAAACCGTTGAAGTTACCAGTAATCAATGTACCTGCCGGATAAGTTTGCCCGTCTTGCAATTGAAGTTGTGAATATGGAAGACCATCAAGCTCACCGATTGCGTTAGGGTTAGCTGGTTTAGTGAAGATGTGTTGACCACCGTTCACATTGTCAACGATTCCACGGAGTGTGCGGTTGATTGTGCGGTGTCCTACAAATGCGTTAGGTTCTTTTTCCGACTTGTCCTCAACGTCATAGATGTTATTGAGGTTGATGTCCCCAGATACAATGTTTTGAGCACGTTTAGCAGACGCCAAAACGTTAGCACCGAATGGATTGTTATACAAACCAAGGAATGCTGCCCCGTCAATTTTCTTGTTAAACAAATCGACAATCTTGTCCTTGATTGATTCGAAGTAATCAGTCCAAGTGTAGTTGAGGACTTCTTCTGTAACTGGCAAGATAACTGACAATTTACGAGATTCAAGAACGTAAGATTTAGTTTGTACTTTTGCAGTACCGATTTTTTGACCTTCACCTACGAAATAAGCGTCTGTCAATTGACCAACTTCTACGCCTTTACGAACCATTTTGCCGTCCATTTCAACTTTTTGACCAAGCTGAATGACTCTTGAAGTTTTTACAAGTTCGTCAGTGAATAGATCAGTGATGTATTCTGATGTAATCTCTTTACCAAGAGAATCAGACAAAAGGACTGTGTCCGGATTGAATTTTTGTTGAGCCATGCGCTCTCCTTTCTTTGATTAGAAATTAGTGATTTTGGCTTTATCAAACTTGTCTTTTCCACGGTGAGAACGCCCTTCCTCTCCACCGCTTGTGCGAGGTGGTAGAGCTTTGGCTTCCTCTCGTTTCTGCAAGTTTAAGATATTAGCCATGTTTGAAACAGCTAGCTTAGTAGCTTCTTCATCGCCTTTAACAACAAACGCGAGCGTTGACTCATTGACAGGCACGCCTTGAGCTTCGAGCTCTTTAATAGCGATGTCCTGCATTTGACGTTGAGCGATTTGGGCTTGAAGTGCTGCAATTGTGCTCTGGGCTTCTTCGAATTCTTTATCCCGCTGTTTCTGTTGCAGCTCTTGAAGTTCTTCTTCACTCATTTTAGCTTTAGCAACGGCTTCCTCGATTTGAGATTGAATACCGGTTTGCATATCAGCAATTTCAAGAGTATGTTTCTCTTCCATCTGTTTGAGTCTACGCTGCATTTCAGCAACTGACACCATCTTCTCCTCTTTTTCTGGTTGGCTAGCTTCAACCTCTTGAGGATCCTCAACTGTTTCAAGTTCTTTTTCTGCCATGATAGGCTCCTTTCTTTACGCTTTTACGAGCAACCCCCTCGAACTCATGCAGCTTTTAACGTCCTCAGCACGGTCTGGACAAAGGGTTATTCACCCCAAACACCGTTAACAGCTTCTTCATCAAGAGTGCTGCCACCAGCTTTATATTCCATTTTGATGTGGCCATACGCTGAACAGCGACAGTTAGGGTGCATTGGGTACATGTTAACCCCTTTCTCTGCCTTGTTAATTGGTATGGCTTTTCTATCTAGGGGCTTACAGATATCGCAAGCTCCACTTTCAGCAACATAGATTAAATGCGTGAAGTCATTCTCTTTCAGTATCATCAATTCTGTATCAGCATTAATGCGAGCTATTTCGGTCTTGAGCAATCGCTGGGCGTTGGCTTGGCTTGTGTTATATTTCTTAGCTAATCGCTGCCGTTCCTGCTTAAAACCGTCCATGTCGGTGAAGATACGTGCTAACGAGCTAAACACATCCTTCTGCATGTTTCCATGAAGTCCATTCCTGCCCCAAACTCTGCAACTAAAATTCTGCCCGTAGAAATCAGCGTCTAAAATTGCTCTCATACGACTTACCGCATTGACAGCAGAATTGCCCAGAATACCCGCTTGGCGCTTAAATTCAGCTAAGTATTCACTCTCACGCGCCTCGTCGAAGACTTCGTTAACGTCTGATATAAGACTAGCTATTTCAAGCCTTAATTCTGCTTTGAGTAGCTCCAACCGACTGACTTTCATTTTTAAGTTAAACATTCTTAGCCATTGGTTAGTGCCGTGTGAGAAATCCTTCTCGACTACTGCCTTTCTTGCTCGGTCTCTATACTCAGTGACATCGAACTCATTAGCTCGCTTCATAGCTTCGGCACGGCTTAGCCCCTCTTTGTCAGCGTAGCGCATGTAAAAGCCGTTTATTTGGCTCTGCATACGGTTATATGACGCTTGATAAAGCTCTTTTAAGACCTTGTCACGCTCTATGTCACGCTTGATTAGGTCTGATTGCGCTTTTCTCTCGGCATTGTAGCGTTCATTATTCGTCATCATCCTCAACACCTACAATCTGACTAACTTCTAGATCAGTAGCCCCGCCCTCTTTGAGCAAACGGCTCTTTTCTTTGCGAGCGTCTGTGAAGCTAGCTGATTCCATAAGCGTCTCTTGTGAGATTTCCATGCCGGAATTGATAGCAGATTGAATCTCAGCCCATACATCCGTTGGCAGGTTCTCATGGAACGTAAATGTCAGCATGTCAGCGTCCACTGGTTCGATACCTTTGAGATTGTTAGATAGCAACTCAAGCAGCTTATAGCGTCGTCTGAGCGCCTTGACAAAGAACCCACGCTTAACGGCTGTAACTTGCTGCAAATCAACTAGCTTGTAGCGGATAGCGATCCCAGACGTAGCTGAGAAAGTCGAATCGTCTTGCAAGTTAGGCAATCCAACAATGCGGAAGAAGTCTTTAATCAAACGTGATTTATACGCTTCGACACCGCTGACATCATATTGTTTGTAGATATAGCCGGCATCTAGTGACGTTTGCTGCCCGTTGTGTCCGACACCACTCTCAAGTACTAGCATGTTAGCGTGCTTCATTTTCATGATGTCAGACGCATTCATGCCAGTACTTTCGACATCACCCTTGATAACCAGCATGGCATCGTTAAGGTCTGACATGTAGTTAGCTGTGTCCGACTCTGCTGCGTCGTAAGCGTCAATGATTGGAATCCCTTTCTCCCAATCTCCCGAACGCTCTCGGTTATTCTGCCATTCAACTACCGGCACCATTCCGAACGGGTTTTCTTTACGCTCGATTTCCTGCCAGTTTGGATCATAGCTGACAATCTTGCTATCAGTGTAGACCGTGACAAACATTTCACCGTTGTACACTGGGCAATGAACAGCCGCAATGATATCTTTTCGGACGTCTGCGCTACGGATTGTGAACATCTCCCTTGCATCAATCAAGACCACTGCTGGATTGCCAAACTCATCATAATAATGCAGCTCAAACGCTCGCCCAAAACGTGAAGCGTCATAGACTAACTCACGGTTAAGAGCTTCAATGTCGTTGTAAGCGTTGAAGTCATCAATAGCCGTCAAGTCGCTGTCAGTGTCAGTAGCACCAATTGAAATAGGTTGACCCACCGTATAACCAGTGAAGAAGCGGCTAGCTTGTCCGCCCAGATCATGCCTAATACGGTAGTCAGCTTTCTCTGGCTCTAGTCGTTTACGACCATTTAGAATGGTGTAGTTGTTCCCGTTTGAGTAGCTCTCTAGGATATTCAAGCGGTCTATCTGTCCATCTTGGAACTGAGCTACCATCTTCTCTAACTTCTCTCGTCCTTGAAACGTGTCCACTAGGTCGTCAGCTGATTGAGCCATGAAGTGGGTGTTAGCTTCTTTCGGAAAACGAAGGAAGTCTTCACGTTTCTGCAAGCTAGTCGGTTCCATGTCTCGCTCAAATTGGTATGATCTAGGAATGTACTGTCCTTCATGTAAAATGTCGTCAGCACTATGTGTTGTGTTCGTCATTCTATCTCCTTATCAGTTTGTTAACCCGTCTAATCTTAGCGTCTACATCCTGCCTATCCTTGACGAAAATAAGGTTTTGCAGTGCGTACCTAATAGCGTCGATACAGTGGTTATAGCTATCGCATGGCTTGTTGATGTACTCGTTTGTATGCTTGTCCTTCTGCCATGTATAGTTCTCAAGCTCCTCAATCGTCTTGACACATCTTTCATCGACAATGATGTCGAACTGTTGCAAAAATTGAATCCCTTGTAGAACTGAGCCTTTGCCCTTGTCTACCGGAATAGCTCGACGCAAGCCCAGTGTTTGCAGTTCAGCAATAGATTTCTGCTCTGCTGAGTCGGCCATAATCACCTCTTTTGAATAACCAAGGCTAGTAATAGCTTCTGCTATCTGGTTGTTAAGCAAGCCCTTCTTGACATATTCCTCTAGGATATATAACCGCTTATTCTCTCGGTCTATTTTGACGTGCATAAACGCCGTGGGGTCGTTTGTGAATCCGAAGTCAAGACCAAAAAAGGACGGTAGCTGTTTAAGCTTGTCCTTATTGAGTAATCTCTTTTCATACTTCGGAAATACTAGCTTGTCAAGAGTGGCAAACTCACCCAAAGCATAGATTTTGTAGTAGGCTTCGTTTCTGTTGGCTAGTTCCTCGATATTCTCCTTGGTCAAGTCATCCAGAAAGCGATTATCCTTGTACGTCGTTTGATAAACCACTGTATTCTTAGGGCTCTTCACAAAGAATGCGTTATATACCCAGTTGGCCTTAGACACTGGGTTAAACATCAAATAGATTTGTTTCTGCTTGTGAGCCTTATCCCTCAAGCGAAGTGTTAACTGCGTGTAATCATCAAGCGTAAACTCTGACGCTTCTTCCATGACCACGTCTGAAATGCCTTTGATTGACTTGATTTTCTCTGGGTTATCCATCCCTTTAAAAATCAGTTCAGCTCCGTTTGGTAATTCAATACGGAATGCGCTCATGTTAACCTTGCATAGATTAAGCACACCGAAATAGGACAAGGCTGCTTGCACATCCGCAAACACCGAGTCACGAACCGTAGAGCCTACTTTTCGCAATATCAATATTTTTCGGGGTTTATCCCACTTTTTAAGAGCCTTGAGGACTATTTTTTGGAAGACGCCGTGACTCTTACCGCTAGATGCTCCGCCGTAGTGTACCTCGGTGAATGTGTCATAATCAAATAGATGTTCATAGATATGCCGATTAAACACCTTGCTTGGATTGATTTCAAGATTAATCGTCATTCCATTCACCGACATTAATATTGATATTTTGCGTTACATCAGCTTCGACCTTATCTGTCCACATCCTATAGCGCTTACCGATATCAACTGCCGCAGCCCGACGAGTAGCTACATTCGGTTTAGCTTGAGCAATGCGTTGCATACCCTCACCATCCAGGACAAGCAAGGGTTCTTCAACCTCACCACGCATGACGGCAGTGAGAAATTCCATGACCTCTTGTTGATCCGCAACACGTTCCGATTTTAATTGTTCCAGTCGTTCGTCTATATAAGCCTTGACCTCAGTATTTCTTAGTAGCTTACTACCATTGACTTCTGCCGTCCTTATCTTCTTAATACTAGGATAAGCCTTTTTGTACGCCTGCGTAGCGTTTAGGCTGATGATGTACTCATCGGCAAACTTTATTTGTTTTTCAGTCATCCCACTTTTCATCAACTCCTTTCTGATACTGAAAAAGACAACCCACAAAGTGAGCTGTCTCTGATTTTCTTCGATAATATAATAATACCACTTTAAACAGTTGTTAGACACCGTGAATTAACCGTCAAAATACCGTTATTTCAACGTTCCACAACTAATTTGCCATCTCTATACAATTCTGCAAATGCTAGGATAGCATTATTTAGCAATCCTTGAAAGGCTGTCCTTTCGAATCCGATTGCTTGGGCGATTTGCCAGTTTGGTTTCGGTGGGTATGCTAGATATTTCTCTATCAGTATTCTGCGATAGTCTGGACGATATAGCCCACTAACTGCTTGCTCTATGGCTTCTAGCTCGTTCATGGCATCGACACGCCTAACTGCGATATTTTCCACTGGTCTACTCACTCCGCTGCCACCTCTTGGCATAAAAGTGAACTCTTGTGTAATCTTCTGTTCAGCGCTATCGTGTGCTATCTCTCGCCATCTTGGATATTCTCGAAGTTTTCGCTTGCAACCTCTGATAGTTGCTTTCTCATCAATTTCCGGCAATAGCATTGTTCTGTCCTCTTTGGTATAATAGTAGTGTTGATTTCCAAAGAGTGCCGGCCATCGTGTCGGTCTTTTTTTGTTTGGCCCAAAAAACATTAAGAGGTTTTATAAGGGAAAGATTAATGTATTTGTTTTTGGGTTGTTTCTTGGGCCTTGTTACCACCTCCTTCTAGCCAAGACACCAGCAAGGTCTTTGGCTTTATTTAGTAATGCGATATCGATAAGAAAGAGGGTGTTTCACATCCTTTTTTCTTAAATTTGCTGGGTTTGTTTGAGCAAGGTCTGTCAGTTTGCCCGGTGTTGAAAAAGTGTTCAAGCCACTAAAAATCTATATCCATTTTTTAGCTTCATTTTTTATTTTTAGTGTATTTGACAGACAATGACTGGCAAAGGAGTCGAACCCTTGACAGCCAGATATAGTGAAATCATTATCGGGGATATTCCCCTTTCGTTTTTTGAAATAATACAAGAATTTAGTTGGATGAATTATGAAGATTTCTGACCTATATCTACTTGCAGGCATACGCCTTGAAGAATCACGCCACCAGTAATGCGTTTTAGATTTTGTGAATAATAAATAAAGGAATACCTACTTTCTATATTTTAGATTTACTGGATTTTGGTAGCGTCAACAACCAGTCATGCTTCAGCTTGATTTGAATGAAAAGAAATCAAAAGGCTCCTCTTTTCTAATATGTATTGACTGGTAATAGCTAGCGAGGGAGTCGAACCCTCATAGACCGTTCTAGCTACACGCCTAACATGTAGGCTTTATATAGGGCTTTTCTGACCGTAATTTTATCCCTGCCTGTCTTGCCTTTAGTTCGGTATTCAAGCATAATGCGGTCAGCATCGTCATCCAGCCTATCGGGCCAATCGTAGTTATTGAAGACATAATCAACGATTTTGCTGAATAAGTCTCGTGACAGCATCCCTTCCATTTGAATCACTTTCAATGGCGTTAAGGCAGCTTTCTCCGCATAGCAACAATTGAGGGCGTTTTGGACTTTGTTAGCTTTTTTCTTGTCGCACCCTTTAATATCTCTAATATACTCGTTTAGATCGTTAGGGTGTTCCTTGCGTAGTCCTTCCACTTCCTCCCGGAATCGCTTAAACAGTTCTTCTGGTAGCCCTGCGTTGGTTTTATCCAAGAGCGGGCGCGTGGTTTTCCCTCTAGTGTAGTGTTGTGCCAGATACGCTTTAAGGTCTCTATATAACTCGTCTGAAATGATGCCTTCCAATCTATCAACTGTTTGAGGTGAGATCCTCGCACGCTCCACCACTGCACTATTAAACGCTTGATATATGATGCGAGCTTGTAACTCATCGCACTGTTTCACATCTTGGAAAAATTGCTTATAAGAGCCTTTTTTGTGTGCTTTTCTCAGTTCCGCATGTTCACTGACTAACCGTTGATATAGCTCTGGTGTCAGTCCGGAATATTTGTATTTAACACTCATGAGCTTACCTCTAATAGTTCCGGATTCTTGTATATATATTCCCTGCAATTTCGCAGTCAGTATGTCGTAGCCACAATTCACATCCGTATTGCTTAGATTCAAGGCGATACGCTCCGCCTCGATGTCTTACAACTTCGTAATAAGTTGGCTCAGAATAGACATTCTTAGCCATTTTGACTACATCCCCTTCAAAAATTTCTTTGCCGTGTTTATCGGTTAGTCCAGTTGATTGCATGAGAACACAATCATTGCTCTTGCACATCCAAGTAATGGCGTCTCCGATAAAGTCAAACTCACCATTATAGAAATGAATTTCTTCCACGTCTATCATTTCTTTGTCTTTTTTCAACCATGCTCGAAATCTCGGTATCATTGTCCTCGCCCCCTTAAGTAGCTAGGGATATCATCCCCAATGTTTACTTGGTCGTATTGTTCCTTGCTGACAAGGAACTTGCCGTAAGCCCCACAATCTAGCGTGTATAGGTTTTTAATTTTTGATTTTCCAGTTACCTTGCCGTGCATCTCTGCGCCCACGTTATCCACTCGATGGATAGTTATCGTCTCTACTTTACGTGGGACTGTCAGAACATAGTATACTGACAGCATGTTAACGACCAGACTGACGACTAAGATAACGCTTGAAATAGTCAAGCTATCCGTGTACCACTTCTTAGAGGTCTTCTTCTTTGACGAAAGTCCCATTAATCATTCCCCTTTCTTAGACAGCGTGCGCAAAGCGTAAACCACGGCTACGACCATCAATACGAATTTAATCGTTTCCATCACTCCACCTCTTTCACTTCCACGCCTGGACAGTCAAATACCCAGCCAAAATCAGCGTCTTCTAGTTCTTTGTGTGTGTGTGTTACTCTGAATCTATCCAAACTTGTATCGTCATCTTCAAAAGACCACGTATTTGAAAATCTGTCACAGTTCAAATAGCCCCTATCTCCCTTAATTCCTTTGATTCTGACCGTATATCTAGGTTCTTCCTCCACCTCATACCCGAACTGGTGCATGTTGACGAGGGTTTGGATAGCGTTTTTGGTGTTGTAATACCAACATGCAAAATCATAATCTATTGGATTTTCATTAAAATAGCCAGCACTCAAATGTTTGAAGAAATCCCAAACCACACGATGTAAGTTTAAGTAAAATTCATCCTTATGGCCCTCATACCAATCTGCCACGTACTGCGGCACTACTGGTTTTTCAAAGAAAGAATCATATAGGTCTTCTGCATGGGCCATTGAAAGGCGTCCCGCTCTTGCTAGTTTCTGTACTGCTTCTTGTCTATCCATTGTAAATACCCTCATTTTCTTTCAACCATCTAGCGAATCCGTCAAAAACATCTTCACCTTTTTTCAATTTAAATTTGCCGCTATATCTGTCCTCGCAGCATCTGATATAGTCAGCTAATGTTCCGCCGTAAAAATCACCCATCACATTCCACCATTTCAACCTTATACTTCCTTGCATCGCGATATTTCACACCTCTTAGACGGTGTAATTCATTAATCGCATCGTTTTTATTTGTGAAGACATGCTCACTGTCTTCCATGTCGTCGTAATAGACGATTACTTTATATTTCATAGTTCAACCAGTCTCCTTCCATTCTCACCAGTAATTCCTCACCCTTATACAAGGCATATTCCTTTACTTGCATAGTTCAACCATCCTCGTTAGTAATTCTTCGTCCGGCAACTGCTCCAGCATTAGTATGCGGTTGAGTTTCTTTGCGTTGATACCCAACTTAGCGCTGATATATTCCACATCTTCGTGATTGGCCCAGAACCATCTCGAGAATTCTTGCGTTTGACCTAATACGCTTGTGTGGTCATAACTCCCTGGAGCATATACACCGACTAGCTTGTCTTTATATTTACTATTCATCCAAGCTCCTTGATTTCAAATTCAATGCGTGGATTAGGACTGTACTTCTTGCGAGCTCTCAAATCGCACACAATACTGTCATCCGTCCAGACGATACCCTTTTTATCAACTTTGTTGTAGCCAGCTCTTGAAACACTGTCAAAGAGCGATTTGACCAGATTATCAACGTCTGGAGTTTTCGCATGCCAAAGTGTTTCAGACATGAACCGCTTGAACGCATCCCACGTTTTAGCCCTTGCTTTTGGCGTGGGCTTTTTTGATACGCTCAGCGGTGCTTTCATGTAAAAGGTAACATCAACCATAATCGGGCCATCGAAGAATTGTCCGTCGTACTCTTGCTCAATAAGTTGCGAGCACTGACGACGCCATGCCTTCATTTTCGGGTCTTCATAAGTTCCAAACTTGCTGAATCGTGGCCTTGTTTGAGGTTTAGGCTCGATATTTAAAGTTATTTTCATAGTTTTACCTTAGAAGGGTAGGTCTGAATCTTGGATATCCATAGGGCTACTGTTCCCGTATGGGCTGCTATCCCTTGCAAAGTTTGGTCCTTGCTGTTGCGGTGCTTGTTGCCCGTAAGGCCCTGCATAGCCGTTGTCATTGCTAAACGCTCCAGACGTGTTGCCTTGATTTGCGTTACTACCTTCACGCGCCGCACGGCTTTCCAACATTTGGAAGTTTTCAGCGACTACCTCAGTTACATACACTCTTTGACCTTGCTGATTCTCATAGCTACGGGTCTGAATGCGTCCAGTAATGCCAATCAATGCGCCTTTTTTAGCCCAGTTAGCCAAATTCTCGGCTTGCTGGCGCCAGATAACGCAGTTGATAAAGTCTGTTTCACGTTCGCCGTTAGCATCTTTGAAGTTGCGGTTAACAGCTAGGCTAAACGTAGCTACTGCAATGTTATTTCCAGTGTATTTAAGTTCTGCGTCTCTGGTCATACGACCAACTAATACAACGTTATTAATCAATTTGATACCTCTTCCCTATTCACGGCTTAAAAAATCATCTAGCGTCAAAATTTCATGTAGCTTTTTTTGTGACTTGCAATAATCACAATGCCCACACTTCTTAGCTTCTTCGTTTCCAAGCGATACTTGGTAGACTCTCGGAGCGTGCTCTGTGATGTAATTTAACCCCTCTGTAAGCCATTCTTCAGTAAGCTCGATGATTTCCTTATCCGGTTGTTTCTCTTTCGATACGGCTACGATAAATGGTTTATATGTTGGATAATCCATTTGTCGTAGCAATTCTAAATAAGTCCCTAGTTGGACATGATATTGAAACCCTAGAATGTTATTGACTGCCGTTGGTACTTTAGTTCGCAATTCCTCTGACCATTCCTTAGTCCAGATAGATTTCATAGTTTTTAAATCGACCACATAGCCTTTTGAAAAGTTGATACTATCCAACTTCCCCTTGAATGGCACGCCACCGATAAAACCAGTCACGATCTTTTCTTTTTCAACCTTATCGCCTTTTTTCCCGTGATACAGATTGTTGAAAAGCGTGTCATTTTTGAGTGTTTCGATGACTTTTTCAGCTAGTTTGAAATCAGATAGCAATCCGTAAGGTTTGCGACTAGAGAACAACGCTTTTTTGTTATCTTCTTTGAATTTCTCGTGTGCTTCCTCACTCTCAAAGTAACTATGAACATAGTTGCCGAACAGTAGAGGTTTTTGATCTCGTTCATCATCCCAAACACCATCATCGATAGCTTTAGCTCTGGCTTCACATTTCATGTATTCCTTGAAACGACTTACAGACATATAGGTTTTGTCAGAATAATAATTATCATCCGTCAAGATTGTTAATTCAGTCATTTTCTACCTCTTTGATTTTGGTTGATTCCCCTTCAAACAAGCTGACTTCTTCGATGATTTCACCAGTTTCAGAATCTACACTTTTTTCTGTTTCAGATTCAGCTTCATCACTCATAAGGTCGCCTAGAAGCGTTTGGGTGTCCTCGTTTTTTGGTGTAACATCGATAGGGTCAGATTTGACTTCTTCAGCTTGATTATCTGAGATAAGCCCTTCTTGCATTTCAGTTGAAAGTGGGGCATACTTGCTCAAAATGCTCTTGAGTACGGTTTTTTGAGCCATAGCGTCAAAGTCTGTTGACCAAGGCCCTCTTGCGTAAGTCTTCGAAAAGCGTTTACCGTGTGATTCTGCTTGTTCTTTCGTCCAGAATGTCAGCTTTTTAAAGCCGTTTACAAGTTCGAAGGTTGCAAAATAGCCATACACTTCGTCTTCCGGTTGAGTGAAGTCGATATCAAGCGTCTCAAATAGTGGGTCATACGACTTAAACTGTGCTCTGTAGACCTTACCAGAATTGATAGCTTTGAACTGACCTGAGCGAATAGCTAACTGGATAAGCCCTTTATAGCCAAGTTGAAACTGTGCATCTTGCTTGTAAGGCACAATGTAAGCAAATCCTAAACTTGGTTCGATAGGCAGGTTTAATACCGCTGCTTTCATTGCCGCTGTCATAATCGAAGTGTTGCTTGCCCGTGCTAATAGATTGTTGTTGTTCACGATTGATAGCAAGCTTGCCGTGAATTGTCGTTCATTCCCGTTCAACACCTCTTGGAATTTTTGTTTAACTGCTGGGGTGTTAAAAAAATCTTTGTGTGCTAATTGATTTGTCATGTCTTTGTCTTCCTTTTTGTTTTAAATGCCCTTATTTCGCATTTTAAGGGGGTGTAGTGCAATTTTAACGGTGTCGTAGTCTATTTATACCACCGAGCAAAACACACGCCTTAAAATCGATTTTAGAGGGGTTTCCTAATGTGCACTAAAAATCTGCGTCGATTTCTTAGCAAAATACATGTATTCGTTAATTTTCTCGATGAATGAATATAGGTCTAGTTCATCCATCATTTTCTGTTTGTGCTCTTTCGAGAATACAAGCCCATGAATACGCTCGTAGTCTTCAAAGAGTTTTAGTTTTACTTCTGTTTCTGTCAAAGCATCATCCTCTTATCTTGTTGTGTCTTAAATTGATAAACATGCTCATTCGTCGTTCCAAGTCCTGTCTTCTTAAACACTCGAGAATAGACACGCTTTCCATAAGTACCCATGATGTCCCGTGGGCTTAAGTTGGTGGTAATGATAGTTTTGGTACGCTTGTTCAAAATGCTATACAAGATACCGTTAGACCACTCTGTTACTTTTTCAGTCCCTAAATCGTCGAGCACTAGCCATTCAGCTTCCGAAATCCGTCTGATGTATTCAGCTTCAAGACTGAAATCCTCTTTGATTTTGGCTAATAGGTCAACCACGTTGATGAATAGCCCCATCTTTTTCGTGTGATCAGACAAGGCTTTGAGTGCGGAATAAGCTAGATGGCTTTTGCCCACTCCAGTATCTCCGATAAGCACAATATTGTAGTCTTGACCGTCAAGGTAGCCTTTAAGTTGATTTCTGACATTTTTCAAGTCTTCTTTCTGCTCTCTGGTCACTGCCTTGTAATTGTCAAAGCTAGCATTCTTCAAATCATCATCCAGCAAGCTGAAATCTTTGAGAAAGTACAAGCGTTTCTGCTCTTGCTCTCGTTCGTACTGCTCTTGTGCTTTGATAGCGTTCTGTTGGTCTTGTTCTTCCCGATGGCACAGCTCACACACTGTGTAGGGGTTTGAGTTTGGAAACTGAATCGTGACATAGTGCCGTTGATGCTTATCGCAGTATTTATCGCTAGGCTTCATGTACTGCCTTCGCATTTGCTTGGCTGTTTGCTCTAAACTCATAAGCATCACCTCTAGTATTTGCTGCAAGCTGGGCCAAATTTAGGCTTATCACTATTTGGCTTGTTGGATTGGAAACTATTTTGTTCTTCTTGCTGTTGGGAAACTGTCTTGATTCCATTCTGTGCCCAAGATTTCAAGATAGAATTGACGTAGCCAAAAGATCGTTTGGAATTATCGGCTGCTTTATCAATGGCTATTTTGATTAGCTCTGGTTCTAGTCCATCAATAACTTGATAAGCTTCTAGCTGTTGAAGTTGGAATCCATCCAATAGCCCAATTCTTTCTTGATAGTGTTCAAAGATATTTAAATTAGATTTATCAGCAGCAGAAGATAGTTTTCTATTCTCTGCTTCTACTTCTGTCTTTATATCTAGTTTTAACTCTATATCTTCTTCTGTCTCTTTATCTAACTCTATCTCTTTCTCTATCTCTATCTCTGTTGGACACTGGTTGGACATCAGTTGGACATTGTCCAATTTGGTTGGAATTTGTCCAACTTTGCGATCTTTTCGCTTGTATTGTGCCCAGTTCGTTTCTTGTTCAAGCAAGGCTTCAGCTTGTGGAAACTTAGCATTCCCGTCTGTATCGATTTGGATAAGCCCGCATTTAGTAAAGTAAGCTATCGTCATGCTGACATCGTCCTCGCTAACGTCTAGCTTAAGTGCTAACTCTTGAACCAAGTTATCGAAATAACCTTCATAATACAGGATGCAATCGGTTTCTAAACTCTCAAGCATGAGCCTGATATAGATTACGGTCATAGCATAGCCACCGCTTACACTCTTAAGGCGCTTGATGAACAAGTTGTCAAAAAATTTTTTATCGAATTTGAGCCAAAAATAAACTTTAGTTTTTGTTTTAGCCATTTATCACCTTTTAATGCCTACCCTCCCACCACTGCTTAATTATTTAATTAATTAGTTTTTTTCAAAAATGCTTTGATTTCGTCTCTTGTAACTTCTTTACGCTCTGTGCGTTCAAAGTCCGAACCGTCAAGTTTAGTTACGTTGTATTCAACCTCTACGATAAGCACCTCGCAGCCAAACGCTTCAGCAAGCTTGTCGAATTCGTCTTTTTGTCTTTCATACGACTCAAGCGGAACATGTAGAGCATTTCCTAAATCATCGCCGAATTTCAATTCAAATGCTAGAGTAGTTCTGTCCTTGTAACTTTCAAGGAACCCATCTTTTTCAGCGTTGTAAAATACTACTTGTTCGTTATTTTCTTTCATGATTATTCTTCCTCACCTTCGTTATATTTCTTGAAACTCAATGTCAAACTTGCGATACCAGCAGCAATTACTACCAATCCTAGAGTTGACATGATGCCTTCTTTCTCACCAGTGTTAGGGAGAACACCACCGTAAACCGTCGTATTTGGTGCCTTATTTGGCTCAGAATCGTTTTTATAAACGACCTCGGTAATTTCTACCTCTTTCGCTTTCGGAGCGTCTACGAGCTTGCTAGATACCTTTTTTGGTGTGCTAGGTTTTTCTGGTGTTGGCTTAGTTGGTTCTTCTGGGATTTCCAACTCTGGCAAGTCCAAGATAGGTGCATCGTTTGGCACTACTCCACCTTCGAATGGTGGAAGCTCACGTTCTTCTGGGATCCCCGGAATACCACCTTGAAACTCTGGCTTATCATGTACTGGTGCTTCATTTGGTACTGTGCCCCCGTTCCATTCTGGCTTGTCGTAAACTGGGGCTTCGTTTGGAACAGTTCCAATCGGTTCAGTATACTCAGGCAATTCTCGAACCTCTGGGATTCCGGGGATGCCACCCTCAAATTCTGGGATATCTACTTTAGGAGCGTCGTGTGGAATTTCAAACGTTGGTTCTGGTTTGTTCTCGCCAGACGCATCACCTCGACCGCCTACTAATTGCACCTTAGATGTTGACATAGCCCCAGCATCTACTGCTACCAATGTAGCTTTGTTAGTTGGGTTTGTGCTATCTTTAACCGCTGATTTCAAGCGTGTTTGGTAATCGATGTACATAATGCGGTTAAACTCTTTGAATTTAGCGTCAAATCCATCGGCTCGGACATTCCATGATTCCAAGAAATCTTTCGCTGAGTGGTCGATACCAGTCCACTTAACAGGGTCTTCAACAAAATAGATATTCTGTGAGCCATCCACGAACTCTTGGTTATCAGACCAAGTATCTTGCAATTTCGCATAATTCAAGACCTGACGAGCCGTGTTTAGACGCAAGGTCCAGTTAATGATTTGTGGATCTTGCTTGTTTTGGCTACCCCACTTAGACAATAGCTCGTCGGTTGGAAGTGGTCCTTCCTCTGCGATGGTGAACGTCTTAACAGTTCCGTCAAAATTCACTGTCAATGGTTTGCCCGGCTCTACAATATCGAGCCATTTTGCATCGAATTTGAGCGACATCTTTTTATTCAAAGGGTGCTCAGTGAAATAATTGTTAAATGTCGTTGTGATCACTCGTGTTTGAGCATCCGCACTTGCTTTACCTACAACATTCTCATTGTTGTACACATCGAAATCAAATGATGTTTGCAAGCCAATCTCTTTAGGCAGCTCAGTTACTACCTTGTCTCCTTCGTTGATAGCCATGCTATCCGGAAACTCAATATCTTTGTACTCAACCTCAAAAGGTGAGTATTTACCTGTACCATTCGGAAAGTCTACTTGTACATTAGGGTTTTCGACGGTGATAGTGTCACCGTCTTTAACAACGCTAGTAGGTGCTGTCGGTGTTTCAGCTACTGGTTGAGCTACTTCTGTAGTTGTTGCTGGCGTTTCTGCAATCGGTTGAGATTCTACTGGTGCTGGTGCCAACGCTTTTGGCGTTTCTGCCACTGTTTCAGACGGTGTCACTGTCACGTTACCTGCATTGTCAGCAGTATAGACATTAGACACCGCTGGTTGTGTATCTGCTACTGGTTGTGTTGTTTCATCCGCTGACACTGTCCCAACTCCGATTAGTAGAGCTGTGGCAAGTGCTAGTGTTCCGCACAATCCAAATGCTTTTGATTTTACATAACCTGGTTTAGCGACTGTTTGAGTGTTAAAAGATTTCATGGTATAATCTCCTTATAAGTGTTTTACTTTGCATGGGCCCTAACCCATGCTTTTTTAGTGCTTCAATCCGCACCCATAGCCCACCGTGTCATGTTTTTTTCAATGTTTTTTTGGGAAAGATATGTGTGGGTAAAGTTTTTATATTTTTTGGGGAAAGGTATAAGTTACACTCCACGGTGAGCCGTGGCTTCGGATTGAAGATGGTAATGTTATCGGTTTCCGTATTTTGCCAATAGCTCACGCTCACGTTTTTGGCGTGCTTCATACTTGCGTTCGTTTTCCTCGTATGGTGTCCATACTGGTTCGAAGAAATATTCTGGTTCTTGTTGTTTCTTGCTCCAAATCCATCCAAATAGTTTTTTCATTGTTAATTCCTTTCTAGTGCGGTTAGGGTTGTGTGCTAGGCAATCTCTTGCCAGTGTGTGTTAAACCAGTCTCTGACTGGGTCCCGTGGGTATCTGATTTGTGACCCACGACCTTTATCGATTTTAGGAAAACCGTCAAGGTTGGTTATTCTTAAAAATTCGGTGTAGTTGCCAATTCCTAGCATGGCTTGGCACTGTTTCGCAGTTAAAATCATGGGTAGTGTTTGATCTAAGTCGAACGCTTTTGTTTTATCTGCGATAACTGCCGTTAGCATGTTGTCGAACTGGTCAACCAGTGGTTTGAATGGGTCTGTCATGGTGTTAACCCCTCTCAAGAGCGATAATCTCTTTCTGTTTTGGTGTTTCACGAATTTCAAACGGTGTGAAATCGTCGTAAGACAAATCTCTCAAGAATTGCACCGCTTTATTAGCGTCAACATGTTTGATATTAGTGTATTTAGTCACGTTAAAGGCTTTCTTCAAGCGTGAGTACATCAAGCGAATAAACTGACCTTTCTTCGAAGCGAACAGATTATCACTAGGATTTGTTTTCTGCTCATTGAAGTACATATCAGCGAACACACCAGCTTTACTAAAGACAATGCTCTTGATTTTAGTAGCTTCGCCATCGTCGATATGGACTTTTTTGTTGACTTCTTCAATAAGGTTTTCCAGCTCATTGAATTTGTGATTTGTTTTTCTAGCAGTGATGTCCATTTCTTCTTTGATTCCGATAACTTCTTCCAAAAGCTGTTGATTGACATTGCTTTGTGCCACAAGATTCATAGCTTGTTTTTTCTGCATTTCGACTGTTTCAGCGAGCAGATTTTCTTTTTTCTTGTTTTTCTTCTTACTCATTGATGATTTCTCCTTCTATGATTGTTCTTCCGTTTTCTGGGACAATCTTGTTCATCTCGTCTAACCAGTTTTCGGTTAGTGTCAAGATATCTCTTAGTTTCTCAATCTGGGCATCTTTGCCAATCCCTTGGACAAGGGTTTTAAATCTAAGCGGTGCCATTTCTTCATCAAAGAAATTTTCAAACTTGGTTACGAGCTTACTTAGGTTAAAGATATTAGTAACACTGTTTTCTAGCTTTTCTTTGTCAGCTCGTAAGTGTTCGATTGACTCTTTTAAAGCTAGTGCTTCCGAGGTTTCTTTCTCAAGCATTTCATAAGACGCTTCTTTAAGTCGCAAACTTCTTTTGACTGAATCTAGTTCGTCCGTTAGGTCTTTATTCTTGCCTAGCAGTTGCTTGTTAAGGTCTTGTGTCGCTTGGTAATCTTGTGGGATGATTTCCTTTTCAATTACCTTTTCAGTAGTCTTGGTTTGTTTGACACGTTCCAACTCACCCTTGACCGCTTCAAGTGCTTGGTCTTTGAGTTTTAGGCGACGCTCAAGCTCTTTATATTCTTTGTGAGTTTTAACATCACCGTCGAATACTGCTTGATTAGCATCTTCTAACGCTGAATTTTTAGCCATCTCAAATTGCAGCGATTTAGGGACGCTATCAAATATCTCTTTTTTAGGTTTGTTCAGATTCTGAACAAACTTATATGAGTTGATATAGTTATATGCGTTTGTTCTTGAAAAACCTTGGCTTTCTACCCATTTGCTGAATAAACCATCTCCATAACTCGATAACTCTTGTTGTGCTTTGTAAAAAATCTCACCAACAATAACTTGATAATTTTTATACACGCCATCAAGTTGCTTACTCAACGCTTTCAGCACTTTTGAAGAATCTGGACTGACTACGTCGTAGTTAAAATCTTCAACGTTTGATAATGCTATTTCTTGCATTTACTTTTCCTTTCTAAATTTGATTTTCACACCACGCGCAATCCGATATAATAATTTCAGAAAGGGGGTGATTATATGGATAATTTAACGAATGACGCAAAATATCTTTTAATCTCAATGTATGCAAAATATCTTGAAAGACGCAAAGATGAAATTTCTAAAAAGGAAGCCAGAAATTTTCAAGGCATTGATTTTATCAAAGAAAACATTATGCCCGAATGGTCTGAAGAAGATATTCTTGATACTTGCTTTGAGTTAAAACGTCATGGTTATCTTAGCGGTCTAGCTGGCAATAATACTCTTTATCGCATCTGTCTTACGACCGAAGCCGTTGCAGCGCTCGAACTAAAATTCAAAGAACCTACTCTCAAAGAGAGGATTGAAAGTGTTCTTGACTTTGCAGCTAAGATTAAATCCGCTATTCCTTTTGCTTAGCTTTGTCAGCTAATGCTTTTTCTTTTAAAACATTAAGACCGAATGGATCTTCTTTGATTTCCAAGCAAGTTTTTTCAATCTGTTCAGCTTGGTTGATAAGTATTTCACGGTCTTTATTTCTTGCCTTGAGTTCTGCGTCGATAGACTCAAGGCTTTTTGCGATGCGTTCTAATATTTCGTTCATGTTTACTCCTTTCAGAATTCTTAACTTGAATAAAATTCAAGTTTTGCTGTAAAAAAATATCAGATACCGTACAAATCAGACGATTGAATGTGGTATTTATTACAGATAGTTACCATTTTCTTAGGAGAAATAGAAAGCACATTCTTTTCCCAAGCGCTAACTGTCTGAGCTGTAGTACCAACACTTTCAGCGAATTGGGCTTGTGTCAGATTGTGACGGGCTCGAAGTTCTTTGATTGTAATCTTTGGAACTGTTTTTGTCATTTTGTTCCTCCTCTCTAACTAACTTACAAACACATTATAACTTGAATTAAATTCAATGTCAACAGTTTTGTTGATTTTTTTTCAAGTTTTTTTAAGTTTTTTATAAATCAACTTGAAAATTAGGAAAGTCTACTATATAATATTAATATAAACAGCAAGGAGAAAGATATGGATTTGAATAAGCAAAGAGGAAGCAGAATTGAAAGTTTGAGAGCTAGCAAGGGTATTAGTCAACTTGAATTAGCGAAAATGTTAGGGTATAAGTCTGACTCGACTATTTCAAAGTGGGAAAGTGGTGCTAGTATTCCAACGGGGACAAAGATTGTAAAATTAGCTCAAGCCTTGGGGACTTCGACAGATTACATTCTCTTTGGAGACGGTCCAGAAACCACCGAGGAACAACAACCAAATTCCCATGACATTGACGAAATCATAGCTAATGCCATGATGTTTGACGGTAAACCACTAACTGATGATGATAAACGTGCCATTAGAGCCATAATCGCTGGTTATATGAGTAGTAAGGAAAAGTGAGGTTTATGACTGAAAGTGAATTGCTTGAGCAGTTCAATGTCTCTATCTGTGAGTTCAGCTCTAGTCAATGGCCACGAAACGGATTTATCGACCCTATAAACAGGGTGGTTTATATCAATGGGGATTTATCCCCCGAAACTCGTTTAAAGGTCATCCTGCACGAACTGGGCCATCTAGAACACAACTCTAAACACTACGAGCGTCTGCGAGAAAAGTACGAGGCTCAAGCCAATAGAAATATGATTCATGAATTGTTGAAAAATGAAAATCTGGACGATTTCAATTACTTACACTTCATGGAAAAATATAATCTCACCACGATTTGTGATGAGACGTTTGTAAAAAATGAATATCTAAAAATGATGAGGTAATGTCATGAATTTATTAACAGTTCAAACTCAATTAATGCAAGCCGGCGTCCCTAAGATGTTTGGCACTCGAAAAGAGGTTAACTACCTACCGCAATTACTATCAGACGACGAGGTGATACAATATGCCGCATCTGGATTTTATGACGGCAACACTGTCTTAATCGTTTTAACTCAAAAACGCATTATGTTTGTTGACAAAGGCATGATTTACGGCGTCCAGACTTCTGAAATCCCTCTTGATATGGTCAATGGGGTATCGTCTAAAAGTGGGGTTCTCTTAGGTGAAATCTCGGTGATGAACGGGGTATCTTGGGCACATATCAAGAACATCCCGAAGATTGCTGTCCCAGTCCTATCTGACAAGATTAAACGTGCATCCGAAGCATACAAACAAAGTCTATATAGACCACAGATAGAGGTTAGTCAGAGCAGTCAACCGCTATCACAGAATTTAATTGCTGACGAATTGATTAAGCTGAAATCATTAGTTGATAACGGCGTACTCACTGAGGAAGAATTTCAAGCACAGAAAGCTAAATTATTATCACAATAAAAAAAGCCCTACACTCACCGTCGCCAAACTTCGAGTGTAGAGCAAGCATCACAGAAAAAATCGTGTAAACTGAGAGCAGTCTTACAAGTCTTTTTCTGTACCCATTTTATCAAAAACGAGGTACAAACACAATGGCAACACATAAAGTCGCTATCTATGTCCGAGTATCGACCACATCGCAAGTTGATGAAGGCTATTCTATCGACGAGCAAAAGGCAAAGTTGACAAGCTACTGTGAGATTAAGGACTGGAATGTTTATGAGATATACACAGACGGCGGTTTCTCTGGGTCTAACACGGAACGCCCTGCCCTAGAGCAGTTAATAAGGGATGCAAAGAGAAAACTGTTTGATACTGTTCTAGTGTATAAGCTAGACCGTTTGAGCCGCAGTCAGAAAGATACACTCTATCTGATTGAAGATGTCTTTCTGGAGAATGATATAGAATTTGTCAGCTTGCTCGAAAACTTTGACACCTCAACGCCATTCGGTAAGGCAATGATTGGGCTCCTCAGTGTGTTTGCCCAGCTAGAAAGAGAACAAATCAAGGAGCGTATGCAGCTAGGCAAACTTGGACGGGCAAAGTCCGGCAAGGCCATGCAGTGGTCAAAGACTTCCTACGGCTACGACTATGTCAAAGAGACCGGCACGCTATCAATCAATCCATATCAAGCTTTAATCGTCCGAAAAATGTTCAAATGGTATTTATCAGGTATGTCGATAACCAAGCTCAGAGACGCCCTCAATGAGCAATATGGGCAAGATAAAGAGTGGAACTATAGAACGGTGCGGGTTATCCTCTCAAACCCGGTATATTGTGGATACAATCAGTTTAAAGGGCAGATATTCCCCGGCACTCATGAGCCTATCATATCAGAGGACGACTTTAACAAGACGCAAGAGGAAATCAAAACAAGACAAAGGACAGCCGCCCAGCGTTTCAATCCAAGGCCATTTCAAGCTAAATACATGCTTTCTGGTATAGCTCAATGCGGTTACTGTTCAGCCCCTCTTGCTATCAAGCTAGGCATGAAACGAAAAGACGGCACGCGCTTAGTCAAATATGAGTGTAAGCAGCGACACCCAAGGAAGACCAAGGGCGTGACTGTTTACAACAACAATGAAAAGTGTGATTCTGGGTTTTATTTCAAAGACGATATAGAGCACTTCGTCCTAACTGAAATCAGCAAACTACAAACTGATTCAGATTATATCGACAAGCTATTTTCAAACACTGACAAAGAGACGATAGACCGGGACAGCTACCAGAAACAGATTGATAATCTAACCGCTAAAATTAGCAGGCTTAATGACTTGTATATTGATGACCGGATTTCACTGGAAGAATTACAAAAGAGGTCAAGCGACTTCATGGCAGAAAGAACAGCACTTGAAAAAGAGCTAGACGCTGACACCTCTCTCAAAGCTGTAGAGCGAAAGAAAGATATTAGACGGGTGCTTGACACCAAGGACATCTTCACGCTTGATTACGATCAGCAGAAAGCCATAGCACGCGCCTTGATAAGCAAGGTTAGAGTTACTAGTGAATCCATCGTTATTTTATGGAAATTATAGAGAGTTTTAGTTACATTCATTTCAATCAACGTAAAAGCACGTAATTTAACGGCATTCAATTTTTTCAACATCATTTTCATGACATCATTCCTTCCATATTTTGATACATTGGTAATAGCATGGCTGCATAGATCATTACAATCACGACAGCAACAATAACAAAAATGAGGGGTTGCACAAAGGTTGTTGCCTTATTAAGACGGTTAAAGAAAGCCTGCCAAACCTCTTCAGCATAGACTTCTAACTCATAGCCCAACCTAGCATTAGCCTCTCCATAAGCAATAATTAAGGATAGTTCCTTAGTGAAGAAAGGGTGACTGGCAATACGGTCAGGAAAACTCTGTCCTAGCATCAAGGCTTCTTCTAAATCAGCCCCCAGCTCACGAAAGAGCTTTGATTTTTGCTCTTTCATTAGAGCAACTAAGTCTAGTAAGTCAATACCTTGCCCTAAGAGATTTCCCCATTCCCTAGCATAATAGGCGGTCGTATATAGCCTGACAGTTTGGCCTATAAAAGGGATTTTTGCCATTCGTCGATAAAAGACAAGAGCTGGCTGGCGTTTGACCCATAGGTAGAGAATTAAGCTTAATACAAGAAGTCCGCACAAAGTCGCAAAAAAGAGCTGGGGAAAGATCTGAACCAACTGTACGGTCCAATTCTCCTTACCATACCCCTCTAACAGTTGAGGCAGAAGATAATTTTTGAGCCCCAACATAATCAGAACTAGGAAACCCAGAAGTAGAATAGGGTAGGTTGCTACCTCCATGAGTTTCTTACGAACCTTGGTCATACGAAGCATGTAGGTTTCAATCTTGGTTAGACTTCCTAGAAGATTACCGTGCTTATCAGCAAGGGCAATCTGAGTAACAATATTGTCCGAAAAGCCCACTGCCGCAAACATCTGGTCCAACCTGTCGCCTCGCATTAAACTCGCTTTCATAAGAGACAAGGACGATTCTTTCAACAAGTGACTTCGCTCCAAAAAGGCTACGATTTCAGTCAAGGTAAACCCTGCCTTTAGAAGTTGTTTGAAGAGCTGGATAACCTTTAGTTGCTGATTAATCTTTAATTTTTTCCCCTTGGATATCCCCTTCAGTGAGATATCCTTGTTTAACCAAACCTTCCAACTGCTGGTTCCAGCTGGTTGACGAATGGCTTTGGAAATTTTCACTGGCAAAATCAATCACACCTCCTCCCTTAATCAGACGCATGTAGACAATCCCTTGAAGAGCATTATCCAACTCAGACTTATCTACACCGAGGTCCAGAAGACGCTCATAAACACCTGCAACACTCTTTGCGTGAATAGTTGAAAGAACAGTCACCCCCGTCAGACTAGCTCTAATAACCGCTCGAGCAGTCTCCTTATCTCGAATTTCTCCAATAATCAAAACATCCGGGCGATGGCGTAGTGATAGCTTAATCAAATTATCATAGGTCATGTCAATTGCTTGATTCACCTGTAGTTGCAAAACATTATCCTGTTTAATTTCCACAGGATCCTCAATCGAAATCACCTGCTGCCCCTTAAAACGCTCCTGAACCAACTCATGCATAAGCGTAGTCTTTCCAGAACCAACGGGACCTGCAAAGAGATATAAGCCACGATAATCCAAAGCATCCATAATAGGCTGGATTCCTTGATTCCAGTACACTAATTCTCGACGTTCAGAATGTAGAACACGAATAACTAAACTTTCTAAGCCGCGATAATCCCCAACGGTAGACAAACGCAGAGAAACCCTTTGACCATCACCACAATCATAGTCACAGGAACCTAGTTGACTCCTACGCTTCTCACCTACCATCATTCCCGCCACAAATTTAAAGTGACCAATAAGACTAGCCATGAAATCAGGCCGATATACATCAATTAATCTCCTCTCCTGGCCAACTCGCATATAGAGCTCGTAATTATCCTGACGTGGAATGACATAAATGTCTTGAGCCCCACAACTATCAGCATTTTTGATCATTTCCTTAGCAAATTCTGTTACCATAAGGACCTCCTCATAGTCCTATTCGTAAAAAGTTTAAGAAAATGAAAAAAAGCTCGAAAATTTCGAGCTTCTGCATTATTTAACGTTTAATTTTACAGTGGGCATGATTTGGAAGGTCATTTCGCTTTTCATATCCCGGACGAT
>OJIZ01000058.1_pt1 | contig 41396 bp, 73 predicted proteins | sample 1596071 | NCBI WGS metagenome assembly OJIZ01 (sample SAMEA4350127, study PRJEB24818) | metagenome | biome: human; feature: gut; material: faeces | place: Denmark | collected 2013-09
GCCATATACCGACTTAGTTAACGTCCAAGTCGTCAGGACGTTCGGCATGGTGGACTGGCTTTTACCACCAACGGCAAGGAACGTGTATGTATATATGCACCCGTTTGGCCGTGCCTCCCCTTCGGTCATCAACCGCCTGATTAAGGCAGGGAGCCTCTTATCCCCCCACAAGTTCCAGCGGGGATATTCGAGCAATACCATCGATCTCACAGGCAGCTACCCCCATGAAACCTAGAGCAAACCTCGGGAATCGAACCCGACAACCAAAAGGCTGTGCCAACAGGATTGCAAGTCAGCCCCAAAAAACAAATGGCGCAGCCATATAGGCGACACCGGATGGGACCGGCACAAGAAACGAGGATGGACGCAATCTCACGGACAATCCAAAAACACACACTATATTCCGGGATTCATCCACCCTCAAAGGGTCCCCAGCCGGATTCGAACCGGCAACTCACCACGCATAGGCAAGAGAGCCAGAAACCCATGCGCGACTAACACTCCCACAAGAGCGATAGGAACCATGTGCGAGATCAAACGGCGGTACCAACAAGCCTCCCGCATTGGACTTGAAACCGAATCGCACCTTACCTAGGAAGATGCCATCTGCGGACAGTGAGAGATTCGAACTCCCGGACCCGTTAGAGTCGGTCGCTTTCGAGGCGACTACCTTAAACCAGACTCAGCCAACTGTCCCTAGCGGTGCTCCTTATGAACACAAACGTCCCAACGGTCGGAATCCTTAACCAAGAGACAAGGAGCACCACCGAACCGCTTGCCGGAATGACACCCACAATGACGCCATGCGTCCTCCAAAATTCATTCCGACATGCGACAGCATACTCACCCCCAACGTTGCATCAACGTTGCAATGGAAACGGCGTAGAATACGGCGTGTCGCGTGGTATGCTGAAGACGATTTCAATGTGAACCCAACATCGTCGTTGTCATGTCACGTTTCATGCGCGGACTTTTTCAGACGGCGCGCACTATTTCTACCATTGACCCGACGGCCCTGACCCGCTCCCCCGGAGGACCCTCCCCCAGCCCCGGTTAGAACGTTCGTTCGATGGTACAAATGTTCGTTCGTACAGTTGTACGTATGCGCGTCATTGTGTCGTATTCCTTATTATTTATATCTATCTTGCTCAATATTTTTTGTCCGTATTTTGGTATCTTGCTTGACTTTATTTTTCCTTGTGCTACTCAAACTCTTTTTTCATTTCATTTACCCCCTACCCATGTTGCGACACGCCGATAGAACGGCGCTGTTTCAACGTTTCGCCGTGGTCTATTTTCTTGGTTTGATTATATCCAGCTGGGTATATATACTGGAGCCATCAACCGGTTAGGCAGTCAGCCTAGCAAGGTCGGCACGGTATCCACACCACGCCACTTGCACCCGGCTGTAGCGACCGGCAGATGAAGCCGTGGCGGTTAGGTGCCTAGGCACCGCATAGCCTGACCTGAGACGGTCAGGTGGTACGCAGTTAATGCGCGTACTACGAATCCGCCATGAGTGGAACGTTGGGCACTGTGCTGAGGTGCAGTGTCCAGTCTGTGAGCGTTGCGAGTGTTTGACAAATGAATAGTGTTACCGAAGGTCGGTAGTTTGAGCTTCACCCCCTTTCTTTGGGAGGGGGTTAGGTGGCGGCGTTTTTCGGGGTGTGTGCATAATGTCCACTATGTGGGCGTGGTTGGTAGTGCCAATTTTGCCTAGGCAGTGTACGTGAACTTGATTGACAATGTAGAGCGCGAGAACTCGTAAGGGGGTACCGCCGACGTTTGGCGTAGTGTGAGAGACTACCGCCAATGAGGATAGGCCAATAGATAGGTGGCAATGCCTATGTTTTCCATGCGTGAGCATGGTTGGCGGCATAGGTTGTAAACCACGGCATAACGGGTTACGAGGGTAGACATACCTAGCGCCCCGTCAATTGCTTTATGGGCGGTTGGTCACGAACGTAGTTCGGGGACTATGCGGACAATAAAAGTCTATAGGGGGTGCGTATGCGCCTCTGCGCCACTTTGCGGGTGGTGTTAGCCAAAAAAACAAATCTTCACGGGCGTAATCCGCAAGGGTTGCGCCCTCTCGCCACCGTTTAGACCTTGATGGGGTGCGATTCCTCATGGTGGCACGTAATCAACCAAACCAAACACTAGACCTTAAGGGGGTTTATCATGATTGAAACCAACAATCTCATTGCATGTGTGGATATCGCCCACACGTTGGAATACATCAACGCCAAACATAAGAGGGATAGCGATGGTATCGCCATCAGCCCGGACGCGCGCATAACAATCAAGGGCATGAATAAGATGAGCCAATCGGCGCGTCATGCTTACACGGCATTGCTCACCATGATTGAGGGCAACGTGAGGAGCTTATGCGATAACGAATTGTTCTTCCCCGAAGGCGAGAGGAAAAAGCAGATCACAATCTACCGTATTAGGGTCACTGATGGCGTTGGAGTCAACATATCCGGCATTTCGCCGAACGGGCACGGCTTCCGCGCGACGGCAAAGTTTGAATATGATTCCATCGTGGCAAACGATAATCCTATTGCGGCGCGGTTGAATGTGAGGGACAACCAAACTCGCGTCGATATATCTGGTATCACTCTTGTATGACATGAGTGACTACACAAATGTAACCAACAAACAAGCGGAGGTTAAAAAATGACTGTCAAAATCGTAAAAGTTCGGAGCCTGACCACGTTGCCGGGCGCATACAGCAATACCGTTGACGACGGGTATTGCCGGTACATGACGGTTGACGGCAAACGTGTGGGCGACGTGGTGAAATTTAAGCCCGATTGGGGCGGGAGCTACGTTTTTAACGAAGAATGGCACGACGGAAAACGTGGTGTGCAAATCGAGGCGCGCACATTGGCTGACCTTAAAAGGAAAATTGCCGACCACTATCAAAATTAATGTAACCAACTAATAAAAAGGGAGTATTGAAATGACCACTGATGAAATGTATGACGTTCTGCTGGAAACGCTGGGGGCCGAGGATTTTCTAAATGAATTGGTTAAAGCCCTGAGCAGCGACGAACAGCGGGAGAACTTCGAGTTTATCGCGCGTATGCACGATATCGAGCTGGATGATTCTGAAAGCGAGGACTGAAATGGATATCAAGGATATCGAGAGCGGAACTAGCCACATTGCCAATGAGGTATTGCTATTGCTGTGCAATGACAGAAAATGGCATGACTCATGGGTGGATTATGTGGCCTTTATCAAGACCAGTGATTTTTACGACAGGTGGCCGCATAAGGCCGTTGATCTGATGGCGGTTGACCTGTTCTACAGAATGCATGACGCTGGGGCGCTTGATGGACTGGGCGAGGATGCCATACTAGCCGATCATTTTTATGCGGCGGGTAGGGCTGTCATTCACACCGTTCGTGATGCCGTCAATGATGGGCGGTTGCCGTTCTGACTTGTAGCCCTCTGTGGGCTATGGCGCGGCTTAGTGGTTTCTGTGGGGTGCGATTCCTCACCCGCGCACTGTGCCGTCGTATGGCGGCTAATCAACATTCTCTATGAAAGTGGGTAATCATGTCTGGGTTTAATTCCGTTGATGATTTTTACGACGTCATGGCGGGGTGTCATGGTTTGCGCGAGTCCGAACGGGGCGGCGGCGAGCTGGAGTTGTATTCATTCAATGGCGCTGAGTTTCCGGGCGGTTTGGACGGTTCCAGTCTTGACGTTGTCACAGCGCCGTCGCCTGAGCTTCTTGCGTACATGCGTGGGAATGATAGTCCGGTGCCGCCGTCCGGATACAGGGATATGGCCGACGAAATTAAGGGCATATGGGACGTGTACAACCACGGTTCCGCCGAAGCCGATTGGGGACGGTTGGCCGACTTGTATGAAGCGCACAATCTGAGCCTGAGTGTCATTGCCGATTACGAGTTCATGGATTGGCCTGAGACGTTCGGCGACATACTGAACGGCAAAGGGTCGGATTGCTGGAATCTCGACGGTATGACGTGGCACCTGTATAGCCATGGGGAATGTACTGTCGATGATTCTCTGGGCGCATGGCCTGGCCTTGACGACTTGCTGGGATGCATGTCTTCCGATGACGTTGAGACGTGCGCCTATGCGCAGCAGTTTGTCGAATGCATGGATTCGGGCGACTATGTGGCCGCGTGCAGGGCGCTTAAGGCTCTCGACTTGGAGCTGTGGTATACAGACCTGTTTCTTACGTTGTCTCGCTGAAAATCAACCTATTCATCTGAAAGTGAGGGAAATCTAATGTATGTGCATGAGATTCGCAAGGATACGGCTGAGGATGCCGACTTGTACGAGGAACTGCGTGACGTGTGGGACGGTGTCGGCTACGCTGGTCTGCCGTCGTTCGATAGCGTGCTGCCGGACATTCTGGAATGGGTGCGGGGTATCCGCGTGGCCGACACGGTGTTCAACGATTACACGTATCGGGTTTCGCGGCTGCTGTACTTCGATAGCGCGCTGGACGAAAGCAATATTGAGACTGCCGTGCGGTGGCTGTCGGACTACGGTTATGTGTCGCGCGCGTTCTGCGGTGTCGGCTATGCGATTGAGTTGACGGACGGGCATGGCGGACTGTCGGATCAGGCCGTCGTCCAATATGCGATAGACATGATTATCAAGGATGGGCGCTACTACCCGGTGTTGGATGAATCCGATTACGAGCGGCGTGAGTCCGCGTGGCTGCGGGATTACTTCGATGGCGAGGTGTCTGACGTCATGTTGGGTGGAGCTGACCGTGATGCCGTGTTTGAGGCGTGGCGGGATGATGCCGACCCGGTGTCTGGCGACATGTATTTCGACGTGGAAAAGCTTCCTGGTTATATCGAGACCGCTAAGGGAGGTAAGCGGAATGCGTAAGGGTGTGAAGCTGGCTGGACTGCTGGCCGTGGGTGTGGCGGCGTTCGTCGTGGCGTGTTCGCCGGTGTGTAATCCCGTGCCGGTGGCCGACCCTCATGGGACGCCTGAACAGCAATGGAATTGGTGGCGTGAGACGTATGCGACGGCTGACTATGGTCAGGCCGACTTGGCTGGCTACACGTCGCTGTCGGATATTCCCCAGTGCGGCATGGAAGACGGTAGTACGGCTGGCGGCTATGAGCGCATATGCGAGTGGCGTGCCGTGTCCGTTGGCAATCGCATGGGCGAGTCTTACGTGCTGGTTGACGGCGGCAAGGTGCTGTCGTGGGGCGGCATAGGGAAATGAAAGTGCCGGTCTCAGGTGGGACTGCGACCGGCCATGCAATCAATATTCACTCCTAATTGCAAAGGAAAGTATATCATGTCGTTTCCGCTGTTGGATAACGAAAGGTTTGAGTTGTGTCCTGAATATGATTCGGCCAAGTCGTTCTATGGCAAGGCTTATGTCACATTCATGGTTGACGATTCCGGCGCTAGCATGATTTTGACGTCATATGAGACGCCGATTGTGTCCCTGTATATCACTTCCAAGGGTAAGGTCGGAGGTTTCTTCTGGATTCATCGACATCCGGCTGACTTGTCTAATACGACGTGGCGTCATATCCGTGAGTTCTTCAAGCAGGCTGGACTTAAGGCCGATAGCAAGGCTCAATGCTTGCGCGATTACGCGCGTGAGGTTGGCTGACATGGCGTGCCTGTGGACTGCGGAATATGTTGGCGGCGCGCTCAAAATGCGGCGGCATGGATCTCAGGCTGAGGCCGAATCGTATAAGGCCGAGGTCGAGGATGCCGCCGTGTCCGGTGGCGTGCTTGTCTCCTGTGAGGTCGTGGATGGCGGTACGGCGCGGCAGCGCATGGTGAACCGTCTGGAACGCGATGGCGTCGGCATGAGGTCTCGTCTCATGCGGCTGAGTCTGAAGAATCTTGCGGAACTCACTGACGAGTTCTGCTGCTGATTGAAAGGAAAGAATGATGATTACCGTTGAAGGGTTGAAGGAAATGCCGTTGGATGAACCGATTGGCGAGGATGTCGTGAATGACATCGAAGTCATGGCGAACACCGGTTTGAGCCATTTCATCAAGAAGAGTTTCGAACCTTGCGAGGGTGTCTACCGTATCGATGATTTCGGCGACTACGTGCCTTATGAGGATTGGCGGAAGTTCTGGTCCGCGTTTCCCGAATGGTGCGAGTGGGTGTTCTTTCTGCACGACAATGCGCATTCCGATGACTATTGGAATTTCACCACGGAAGTATTGGGCGGGCTGACTCCCATTGAAATCGGTGAGCAATACGACGCTTCCTCTGATTACGACATTGACTTCGTGTTCTACACGGAGGCCGACGATGAGGGGCATGTGTGATGGACGCCCATGATTCCGACGTGTGCGCGAATGTGGTCGGCAAGTCGTTGGAGGCCGTCAGATTGCTGTCGAATCTTGGGAGCGGGAACGCTCCCGATTCCGCTTACGTGCTGGCCGCTTACGACCGGTTGACGACGGCGGCGTACCTGTTGCATCAGATTATCCCTTGGACCAAGGAGGAAAAACAGTGAGCAAACATGGCTTCTTCTCCCCTATCGCCGAATACGATGGGTTCGATTATGCGTCCGGCAGGTCGTTTTGGCGTCGTCGTTCGTTGCCGTCGCTCCTGTGCGAGTGGCTTGGCGAATGGTTCCGTGGCGTGAGGGCTGCTCGCATGGGATATTCGACCTGGCTGTACGTCCAGTGTTCCGGTGGCTGCATGATTCCAGTGGACATGCTGAACTGGGATACGGATTGGGTTGACTGAGCGTCGGCGGCGTGGCTTCGCCGCCGATGATATGGTGTCCTTAAGTCTGGAAGGAGCCATCATGGGGTTGCGTGATCTGCGCGAGCGTAACGGTTTGACGTTGCAGCAGTTGGATTCGCTTACGGGCGTGGATTTCACGCGCCTGTGGGTGTATGAGAACCATGCGGACGAGGCGCGGAACATGTATTTGGGTACGGCGGCGAAGCTGGCGCAGGCGTTGCATTGCAACGTGTTGGACCTGTATCCAGATGAGCATGTGTGGCGTGGCGGCGTGTCCGCTGGCGTCGTCGGATTGAAGAACATTCGCAAGGCACGCAGATTGACGCAGGTGGAGCTGGCCGGATTGAGCGGCATCGCACGTCCATCCATCTCCCGTTTTGAGACGAACGGTCGTCCTGTTTCGCAAATGTATTTGCGGACGGCGTTACGATTGTCTGAGGCGTTGCAATGCGACCCTGTGGATTTTCTTACGGAAGGATACTGAAATGGGCATGAGGGAACTCAGACTGAAGCGCGGCATGACGCAACAACAGCTCGCCGACAAGGCAGGGTTGAGCCAGTCACGTGTTGGCGCGTTCGAGACCGGACAACGTAATGTCGGTGGGATGAGTCTCAATGTCGCCGTGCGTATCTGCGACGCGTTGCATGTCAAGAATCCTCGCAAACTTTTGGAAGATGATTCTGATTCTGAATCTTCTGCGGATTCTAAGTGACCCGCTAGGGCTGGCATGTGTCTTTATGGCTATGCCCGCTCACGAATGAGTTGAGCCGGATAGTTGCAGCTATCCGGCTCGATTGCTCAGTAATTATTACCAATCTAACTAACTAGAGCCCTCTCATTTTAGCAAGGGGGCTGGAAAGAGAGTATCTGAAATGACTATACTTATTGACGACAGCAAGGCAGTGGAAATCTCTATCCGCGAGTGGGACGAGGAAAACACGCAGTACGGCCCCGACTGGTCGGCTGACTTCTTCGAGGTCGGCGGGTTGAAGACCGTTGACGACCCAGAGTTTGCTTACATTGTGGAGGACGTCGATTACTGCATTGAGCAGGCGAACGACATGGTGGCCAGTGTCGGTGACTTCGCAGAAGACGGCCCGCAGCCGAATCAGGTTGTTGATGTGACGGAACTCGACCGGAGCTCATACCCAATCTGTGAAATTGATCTTCATCAGCTTTCCAGCGAGATCTACAATCACGGGTTGAATGTCAAGAATACGGAAATTGTATCCGGCATGTGTCCTGAGGACACTATCAAGGTGGTTTTCGCGGATGGTACGGCATGCTGTGTGGGTATCGATCCTGATTTCCCTCTTTGCGTCAACTTCTCGTATTATGCGGATGAAAGCTGTCGTGATGGTGAGCTTTCGACGGATTGCCATGATTTCGAGGGCGAGTTGGATTATCTCGCCGGTGTGAAGGACATTTGCGGCGGATTGCGCTAGTCGCGTCTGCTGGTTTCGGTTGTTTAGTTTCGGGGCGTGGCGATTGTGCTGCGCCCTTTGTTTTCAACGTTTTTCTTTTTAAGGGGTTTTAACATGTCTAATAAGGTTAACGGTTTATGGGCCGTCAATTCCGATGGTGTTTTCATGTTTTTCAATTCCGTTGACAGTCCGAGCGTATGGCGCTTTAGCATGTCGGGTGACGTCGAATCGTGGCGTATGGTTCCTGGTGTCGTCAATGCTCAGGCGGTGCGCGGTGTTGCCGCCGTGTATCGTGCCGAGGGCGGCGTATGGCTTGACCCTAACGGGGCGGATTATGCTCAGGCCGTTCGTGAGATCGGTGACGTGCCGTCAATCGTGGAACGTGGCGGATTGATTACGTCCGATGATTGCGGGGATTATACGGTTCATGGCGTGAGTCTTCCTGATGTTGACCGTGAGCGTGGCTGGGTGTTGTCGTGGGAGCATGGCGGCATGGTTGCGTCTCGTGACGTTTCGTTTCTGACTCCGGTTGAGCAAGATCATCCTGAGATGTGCGAGACGTATGATGATCTGCCTGTTGTCGAACCGGAGCCGGTTACGGCTGAGATTCCCGAAATTCCACCGCAGACTGAGCCTCATGAGGTGGTTGCCACTTCCAGCGCGGTCATAGTGCGCAAGGTGGTGATTCCTGGCGGTAAGTCGGTCAAGGAACTAGCCGACGTGTTCGGCGCTTACGCGCATAAGCCTCGTGGTTTCCGTGATTCCACGGGCCGTCGTGTGGCGTATGTCGCGTTCGATGGTACCGGTGGTGTGATCGCATACCGTGACTGTTACACGCAAGGCGTTGATACGCGGCTTGAAAAGGATATTGCCGACTATCTCGCAAGCCATAATCTCAAGCTTGCCGCATAAAAGAATTTGCCGCCACTGTTCTGAGCGGTGGCGGCACCTTAATTACCTCTATCAAAAATAATCAGGCAAACCATAGTGTATGTGGTTTGCCGGAAAGAAGCAAAGAAAATGACTACCGCAATCGATTTCGACACCAACGAGCCAATCACCGTCCAGCCAGTCGCCATCTACGCAGGCAGCGCGTACGACACACTGCTCATCGCCGACGGCACCACCGGCAAGCCCCTCGCGTACGGCGATATCAACCATGAATGGTATACCGATTTGGCGTATGACGGTGACTTCGAACAGGCGGCTGAAAAAATCGAGGGTGTCTACGGAGCAGACGAAGCCGAGTGGGAAGCCGCGGCAAACAAGAAGCTCGCCAAATACGGTCTTAAGCTCGGCGATTTCGACGAGAAGGCCGGAGACCGTTACACGCTAGTCGAGGTCTGACATGACGCACGGCAAAAACAGGCGACTTCGCCTCATCCCATCACACCTTCCACTGATCCGCGACAAACTCGCAGAATACGAGCGGGTCGCATTAAAGGAACAGATGGCAGCGCACACGCAATACGAGCGGAGCATGGAAACGGCTTGGAATTTCGCTGACAATCTCGCCGTCGCGCAGCTTTGGTGGATCAGCCGGGACATGACGGCGCTGGCGGAAGATACCGTCCGGGCAGGTGATTTCCCGAAATTGGACGCGCCGGCGCAAAGCGGGCTTATCTTCTTCGACGGGGATGTCCAAACCGTCACATTCCCCGTGACCGACGACGCGACGGGAAGGAAGGTCGGAGACGCCCATGTGTCGGCGCTCTTCTGGCAATGCGACGGCAACGGCGATATCGAACTCATGGGATTCACGGACCATCCATGCGCTCTGAAGGAATGCGACGCGAAATCATTCTCACTGCCGGTCATCAGATTCGCCAACGGCATTTTCAATGAGCATGTCGGCGGTTTCCGATGGTTCTGCGATCTGCTGTATGCGGTATGGGCGTTGAGCGCTGAGCCGCATATCTGCGAGGCAAAACCGGCGAAACCCGATATGGCGCATCCCTTGTCGCCGCGTTTCGACCCGGAAATACGCAAGGTCAAGATGCTGGTGCTGCGTGAGAATCTGCATCGTCCGGGTGGAAGCGCCGATGATGACGAGCGGGTGCGGCGTGAGTATTCGCATCGTTTCATTGTGCGTGGTTTCTGGCGTAATCAGGCGTATGGGCCGAATCATTCGCTGAGGCGTAGGCAGTGGATTCCGCCATTCGTCAAAGGTCCGGCCGACAAGCCTTTGATCTGCAAGGAGACGGTGCGCATATGGAAACGGTGAGCGACATGATCGCCGGTTTTCTCGCCGGGTTGTCGCCGAGCACAAGGGCGGGGTATCGGAGCGTCGTATCGCGATGGCTCCGCTGGTGTGCGGATAACGGCATCGACATGCTGCGGGTGAAGCGCACCCATATCGAGGTGTTCGCCGCCTATGATGGCGACATGCGGCCAGCGGCGAAAAGCACGGTGTACAAGAATCTGAGCGTCGTGTGCTGCCTCTACCGCTACCTCTGTGAGGAGGGGTATATCGACTGCGATCCGGGTGAGCATGTGCGCAGGCCGAAAATGTATGGTCATTCGGATGGCTCGTATCTCACCCGCGATCAGGCTAGGCTTTTTCTGGTCGAAGCGCGTGGTATGGATGCGCGGACGGATGCCCTGTGCAGTCTGCTGCTGTTGACTGGTGCGAGGGTTAGCGAGGCGCTTGGGTTGGATGTCGAGGATTGTCATCTGGATGACGGGCGTCCGTGGGTGCGGTTCGACCGCAAGGGCGACTGGTCTCAGCGTGTGGCCATTCCCTCCGAGGCGGCTGAGGCTCTCGCACGACTTACCGGCGGGCGTAGGCACGGTGCGGTGTTCCGCGAGGATTCCGGCGCGTGTCTGCGACAGCAGACCGCCGTGGGCATCGTATCGTCCGTGGCGTTGCGTGTTGGCGTGCCTGGAATCTCACCGCATTCATTGCGGAGGACGTTCTGCACGCTCTCCCGTGACGCTGGCGTGCCGGACAGGGACATCATGGCCGCAGGCGGGTGGAACAGTCCGCAGATGCTCGACTATTATGATATGTCCCGTCGTGGGCTGAATGGCAAGGCTGGCGACGGATTGCAGAGATTCCTGAATAATGGATGATTTGAAATCCAACGGTGCCATTTACTGAAAAATAGTGGGGGCGGTTTTTGAATCCGCCCCCATTTATGTGCCATTGTAGATCACTCAACTACGCTCACCACAGTGCGTAGCCAATTGTCCCCATCCGGCTTCGTTGACCGGCTCGAAACACCATGCGTCCAATCCGACGCTGATCTCATTTGATCTTGCTCATTGTTCTTCCAGACATCTTCACTGACGATGATTGTCGTCTCCACTGGTATTTGCACGGTGACTACGGTGAGTGAACGTGGAATGATTTTTGCTTCTATGAACGTCGCCAGCCCAAACTTCCACATCGTGAACTTGACTAGTTCGCCCGACAAGGAGACCGTGTTGACGTTGCTGATGACGGTTATATCCCTTCCTAAGTGCGTGTAATTCAGATTTTTGGCTTTGATTGTCTCGCTCATTCCGCATGGCCTCCTAGTTCTCGTTGGGAACCGTTTCGTTGGATGTTTCCGGGCGTGGGAATGTGGTGCCCTTGCTGTTCGTGATCTCTTCCAATTCCATGAACTCTTCGACCGACATGGTGACGCTTGCGTTCGTGCAATCATCCGTTATCTTGACGCATCCGTTGGTTTCATCACCGTATCTGTCATACGTATGGATGATCTGTAGGGTCACGCCATTCATGACGTTCACCCATGTGATTGTCAGTCGTGAGGAGATGTGCAGACCATCTGACTCCATCTCGTCGGTGCTTTGATAATGGAATCCAAGTTTTATCAGCTTGTTTTCCAGTTCGTCTGTTTCCTTGGTGAAGTCGAGTACTTTCATTGCGCCTCCTTGGTGGTGTTGTCCTGTGTCGTGCCGTCGCCGCTCATTCCGCGTATCCCCCTATGTATTCCCAGCAGTTCGCGTCCACGATGAATTCATCGATCGGGAAAACATCGAAGCCTTCACGGTCGAGTTCATCCCAACGATGATCCGCCTGCTCGAATGTGGAATAGACGCCCATTATGCTCACGTACTCGCCGTATTGGTCAGCCAGTCTCCTGCTCATGGTGAAATACGGATACCACCTATCTACCGGTTTGAGCGTGTAATCCCTGTATTCGTCCCTGTCCATAACGTTCGCAGTGACGACGTAGATTCTCATGATTGCTCCTGTCTTGGGTTGTCGAATATCTGTTTGGCGAGTGTTCTTGTTGTCGGATTATTTGCCGGTGCTGCCGAATCCTTTATCGCCACGTTCGGTAGAATCCAGTTCGTTGACTGGCTCGAATTGCATGTGCGCGTATGGTAGGAACACGATCTGCGCTATCCGGTCTCCCTCATGGATTTCAAACGCCTGTTCGCCCATGTTTCTGAGGATTACGCCGACTTCGCCACGATAGTTCGCGTCGATTACGCCGGGCGCGTTCATCACGGTGATGTTGTGTTTCAACGCCAAGCCTGAGCGTGGGCAGATTAGGCCGACGTATCCAGCTGGAATAGCCATGTATACGCCTGTGTGTACGAGTGTTTGACTACCCGCGCAGATGATCGTGTCCTCGTTGGAACGTAGGTCTGCTCCACCATCGTTCGCGTGAGCGTAGCCAATATTGTTTGTCTTGCCGCTGATCTGCAATTTAGTCTCCGAACTTTTCGAGAATGAGTACGCCTATGACGCCGATAATCCAAGCGATTATCAGGATGATTGTGATACCGGCCAGTGCGAGTAGTGGTATCCAAATGGGTGCTATCACCCATATCCATGAGTATGGGAATTGTCCCGTGATTTTCAGGAGTGCCAGCACGCCGGACAATAGTAGTAGGATTGGTGAGCATTTGATGTTGACGTTCAATTCAATCCTCCGTGTAGAAGGTGAGAACGTGTAGTTTCTTTCGGGCGTCCAATCGTTCTCCGAACATGCCGTACTGTTTGACTGGTTCGATCACGTCGCGCATGTGATGCGCGTGGTAGGTGATGGTCTTGCCCTTGTCTGTGATGCTGATAGTGGAGGTCAACGGATGACTTCTTCCACTATGGCGAGATTGCTTGCCTGAATGGTTTTGCTGACGCCGTTTCTAAGGTTCTTGAATGTGAATGAAAATGGTTTCATGCAGTTCTCATCTTCGAAGTCGATGATGCATTCCATGTCGTTCCAATGGTCAACCCATTTGGAGCCGACCAATCTGGGGTCGGCGTGAGTGTAGACGATGATGCCTTTCTTATGGTCGGTGTGCGAGTATGCGAATCCGAGATCAATGAGTTTGACCGCGTATGGCGGGTTGGAGAGGTCGATGTTCATGCTTGTTCCTCCTGTAGGAGCATCCAAATGTTTGTTTCCTTTTCGGGGTTTCTGACGGCGAGTTTGTACACGTCGGACAGCCGGTAGCGTTGCTTGCGCGTGTCTTTGACCGGTGTGACGGGTTTCAGGTCTCCCCTGCTGACCCAACTGCGCATGGTGCCGGGTTTGACGATGATGCCGCATTGCAGGAGCAGTCTGCGGATTTCGGTCTGCGTGCCGGTGATGTGCGTGGCGAGGAGCTTGTGTCGTCTGTTCTCGCGGATGGCGGAGACCGGATACACTTGACCGCAGTCGGGGCATTTCGGTGCGAACGTGGCGTTTGGAATGACTTTCACGATGCGGTGGCAGTCGTCGGTCGGGCATTCGCCGATGATGATCTGGTCTTCGAGGGTGAAGTCGAGGAGTTCCTGAGCCTTGCGTCGGATACGGTGGATGATTCGCGCGTAGGTTGGTGTTGCCTTGCTGGCCTTCCACTTGTCGGTGAGCCGGATGTTGCGGATGAGTGTTTCGAGTTTCCGGTCGTATGGGGCGGTCACGTTCAGGCATCGCGCGTATTCGTTGATGATGTCACGGAGGCTTGGAATGTCGTCCATGCCGTTGCCTTCGATGAGTTCGAACGCGGTTTCGCGTAATGGTGCCGGGGAGGTGGCGAGTCCGTTATGTCCGCCGCCTCCGCCGTTGCCTGTCTTGTCCATGCGGTTTGTGCGCCATTCGAGGTCTTGCAGGTGGTTTTCGAACCATTGCAGATCGAATTGGAGTTGGGTTTCGCAGGATGTGCAGAGGATATGCTTGTCGTCGGTTGTTTTCCAGCATGCCGCGCATGTGGTTTGCGTCAAGTGTTGGCTCCTTGGTTGCGTTTTGGGTGTGTTTGGTCTTGTTGCCTCAACCCTTTGTTTGCAACCGTTGGGCGACTTGTCTAGTATAGTGTGTGTGTCAGATTAGCGTTGGTTGTTCTCCTTCCGTTGTCGTGGCTGGTTCGGGGTCGTTGCGGTGGGATTCGATTTGGAGTACGAGTCTCCTGTCCACGTGCAGCAGGCGGCTTATCTCGTCCGCGTCGTAGTCGAGGTCCGCGTAGTGGAGGACCTGGTTTCGCAGGCTCATTCGTATTCCTTCTCCAAGTGTTCTTCGTACAGTATGACGAACACGATCATCACGTATGCTCCGCAGAGGAACGAGAGTATCGCTATGGATATAGGGTTCGCGTTGTTGGTGATTTGTATGATGATGATTGCGAGCATCAGTATCGCGTTGACCGCGTAGGACGCTTTCTTGATTATGTACATAATCTTCTCCATGTCTTTGCTCATTCTGCGTCCTTGCCTTCCAGGAATGGGTCATCGGCCTGCATTCGCTCGTACTGCCTTGCCGTCTTGCGCGCGATCCATTCATTTAACTGCGTGTCGGTGATGCCGTACATTTCCTTGAGCAGGTACAGGCAGATGGTCACGTCGGCCATTTCCTCTGCGAGATTGTCGGTAGCGTCAAGCTTGCCGCGAAGACGCTTGCTGATGGCTTGGATGAGTTCGGAACATTCCTCCATGCAGACGATGCTTTGCATCTCCTTGCCGTATTTTTCGATGCTTTCACGCCACACCGCATGCTGCTTATCGCCGTTCATCGGTTTGCCTCCTTCATGTTCGTATCCTCGTTTTGCTTGGTGGTTTCGGTTCCATGTTCATCGAATGAGACTGCCAGCCTCACGTGGCTATTCATGATTGCGATGGGAACAGGATTGTCAGGCCGTGAAGCGGATACGATGCCGGAGTCATCCGTATAACTCACAGCAAGCCCGTAGATATAGCCATAGCGTTCTTTCCATCCGCTTTTCAGGTAGCATGTTTCGTTCGTGTCGAGTTCCACGCGTAGACCCATGTCATGCGGGAGGAATTCCATACGTAGACCCATGTCATGCGGGAGGGGTTCTAACACACTGCTCTTTTTCATGTCCTCGCTTTGCTTTTCCTCGCTTTGCTTTTCGAGAACGTAGACGTTCGTGGCGCTGACTGTGGTGCCAGATTGAAATTCCGTTGGCGACATGGTATCCACCCGTGAAATCTTCCAACCATCGTTCAGTAGCTTTTCAAGCACATTCTGGTTTCTTAAGCGATAGCAGTTGTCGTCGTAATCCCAAAACAGTGAGCAAACCTTGTATTGACTGCTCATTTCGTGTCCTCCTTAATGAAGACGATCCAATGTGTTCCGGTGCGGTTCGGCTGTTTGTTGCCGAAGAGTGGCTTATGGTCGGTGAGCTTGAGTATCTGCGAGACCGGTATCTGTGTCTCATTCCATTTGAAAATCAACACGCCATGCTCTTTCAGGACGCGGAAACACTCGCTGAACATGGTCTTGATATCTGTTTGCCATGTCTCTTGGTCGAGGCATCCGTATTTCTGCGCCATGTAGCTCGTCTCTCCCGCATTACGCAAGTGCGGTGGATCGAGCACGACCATACGGAACGTCTCGTCAGGGAACGGCAGATCGCGGTAGTCCATCAGCATGTCCGGCTTGACTTCGAATCTGCGTCCGTCACATAGTTCCCAACTTTCGTCGCGCACGTCACCGAAGAGCACACGGCTGTCTGACTTGTCGAACCAGAACATTCGCCCGCCGCAGGCGGGGTCGAGAACAGGCTGGTACGCGCTCATTTCGCATCCTCGCTTTGATTCGGTACTTCCGTGGGCATGTTGCCGGAATAGCCAAGCAAGGAACGGCAGTGGTTGGCTGTCTTTTCGTATGCGTTGATTTGTCCCTTCACGACACCGTATGCGGCCATGTCATGCTGCATCAGAAGATCGTTCGCTAATCTCAGGCATTCCACTTCTAACCGTTCGCACCAGTCGATGACTTCCTGCAATGCTTTGTCTTTTTCACTCACGTTCGTCACCATTGTCTTCCTCCTTGTCTTGTGGATTGGAAGTGAATATCGCCGCCACTATCGCAAACAGTGTCAGCATCGCCAATACCGCCATTACGCCCAAGACGATGACGATGAAAACGCTTGAAATGTTCCAGCAGACTTCGGTAAGACTCATGCGCTCATCTCCTTGAGTATGTTCACGGCTTTCACTCCATTGGCTAGATGCTTCTCACCGGCATTCACGCTGATGATTACCGGCTGGTATACGCCTTCGATCGTCAATGATTCGCGGATTCCTTCTGTCGCGCCTCGTAGTTCCTTACGGAGCTTCGACGGCACATGTTCCAGATACCCGTCGATGATCGTGCCCTCGTCGAGTTGGACTATCGCCCTATGCCCGGCGAGTATGTTCGCGGGCAGTGTCCGCCAGTCCGTCAATGATTCATGCACGTCGCTCATTGCCACATTCCTTTCTCGTTGGTGTCATGGTTGGTGCAGTTGAAGATTCCGGCGAGTTTTCTAGCGTCCCGTCTCGCCTGCCGTAACGCCTTCCTGTGACTGCCGTTGTAGCCCGCGAACAGGTATTCACGCCTGGCCGCATACCGCCATGTTTCGTCGTAACTACTCCAAGCCCATAACACAACCGCGCATCCGACCGGCGTGGAGTCGGGCGCTCTGTAGGATTTGCGGATGCTCACGCAGTAGTCCTCATGCTCGGTCATCGGACTGCCTCCTTCTTCTGCTTTTGGCGAAGTAGTCGCTTATCACATCATCGACTTTCAGCACCTTGCCTACTGCGAGAAGCCAAAGATCCAATGCTCGGCTTGGATATGGCGTGTCACCGGTGGTCAGATGATTTTCTGGACACTCGTAATGCATGACCATCTTGTTCTTGTCCGTGATGCTGGGGCTTTCCATGATGACTGGGTTTCTGCCGCAGTACGGGCATTTGACGTATCGGACTTCCCTATGCTTTCTGTTGAACATCCGTGGCCTCCCCTGTCATATTCAGTTTCCTTGGATTGACTGGAACTAAAGGAAATGAGTCAGCATCGAACGTTCGTTTGACCACACTCCAGTCCATCGTTTCCAGATCACCGTCAGCGAACGGTTCCGCACCACCGAGATTGTGGATATGCCATGCGTCACCGTCGAAGCTCAACAGGTCTTCACCATCCCGAGTCATATACCAGCCCGGTTCCATTGGTTCGATGGGCATGCCATCAGACGGATGCTCCAGATCGTACATGGCTTTCACCTGCTTGTAGATGCCATCCAGTTCCCTGCCGTCGAACTCCACAGTCAGACAAGTGCCAGCCTTGTCGGTAAACAGGTAAGGCATGGTTTTGAAATCAATGCTTCTCAACATTTCCTTCTCCTTCCTTGAATAATGCTTCGAGCGTGTCGGCGAACACTTGCAATGCGTGATCTACCTTCTTTGCGAAATCCTTCTGCACGTGGGCTGGGATGATGCCTTTTTCATGGTTTCCAATCGTTTCGCCGGTGGTCACGTACATCGGTACGTCCACACAGGCTTCCGCAATATCCATCGGCGGGTAGAACGCCGTCACATGGAATGTGACGCGGGTGGTTCCCACCTGTACTTCTTCACTCATTCCCGTCTCCTGGTTTCGGTGGTTGCTCCATGTATTTCTCCAGCATCCAGTCGGGCAGATTCCCACTCCCGATGCGTTCGACGGTCTGGTTCAATGCTCCAGACGATTTGATGCGTGCCTGCCGGTAGATTCTCTGATCTTCAACCATGTCAAGCATGATGGAGAGCACCCATTGCCAGTACTTCTTCTTTTCCTCACTGTTGACGCTCATTTGCTTTCCCTTGGTTCGAAGGTCTTAATAATTCGCTGCGGAGTCTCATAGGCTGCACGCACCTCATACGGCCTGTGGTGGGAGTCGGCGCGCTCCTGTGCCGTATCCGATGCCTCTTGGAGCGTCTCGTACACTCGGCATGTATGCAGTCCCGTATCGCCTTTCGGCCAGATGATGTATCCGGTCACTGGTATTCCTTCACGGTGTCGCAGCCGATGGTCGTGCCGTGGTCGGTGAGGCAGACCCATGTCACGTCGCCGGTCTTGACCGTCTTCATGCCGTAATCATGATGCGTGCCCACATACCAGTACGAGTAGATGCTTACTCCCATCAGGAAGAGCGTTGCGGCGAGGGATACCACCAGTACGACAATCAGAATTTTCTCAACCTTGTCCAAGTCGTCCATCACTCGCCATCCTTTGCGATGGCGGCACCCATGGCTTCCCGATACTTCTTCGTCCGTTGGAACCGGTCGGCGAGTATGTGCGCGGCTTTGTCGATGATCTCGTCCTTGCGTTCTTCGAGGAAGCGTTGCAAAGCGTCCTCCATCAAGTTCTTCCACATGATGTCCCGCGAATACGCGCTGGTGTGCGTGAAAACAGTGTCCGTGGCTTCTTTGGTGAGCTTGTCGAGCACGTCCCTGTAGGCGTATTCCTCGATGCGTTCCTTGATGGCCTTGTCGTCAATACCAATGGCGAACTGCACGATGTGTTCCATGATTACTTTCCTTCCTTTTCGATTTCATTGATCTTTTCGGCGAGCGCCAGACGTACCGTCCATGCGGTTCCGTGTTCGAGTTCCAGCCAGAATCGTCCGAGGTCGGCCCAGTTCTCAGTCGCCAGTATTTCGAGAAGCGTATCGGCCTTGGCGTTGGAGGCGCAGGCATCTTCTCTGTTCCATGCGGCGACTGGTGGCACGTTGTGGTTGAGTGCGTCGTTGATGAACCAGAGCGCTTTCTTGAGGTCTTCCAGACCGTTCTTGTGTTGCCATCTGAAGCAGTATTGGATGGCTTGGCCCCAGTCGGAACTAAGGAGCCTGGATAGTTCGATGCATTCGAATGGGCCGTCCTTGTAGTGGCTTGGATTTATGTTGTCAGTCATTTAGCACCATCTTTGCTTTCTCGAATGCCTGGTTTACGATTTCCATGTGCAGTCGTTCGCCTTCCTTGGTTGTCTCGAACCGGTCGTTCACTTGGCGGATAAGCTTCTTGCGGAGCAGTGACTTGCCGGTCTGGTTATCGACGGCCTGGTATTGGCCTTGCATGTTGCTCACGTCAGTGAGCATTTCCTGCTGTTTCGGGCTGAGTGTCTGCATCATCGGTTCCTTTCGCAGATGGTTTCCAATGTCGGGTGGTATTCGTATGTGGGTGGATGTGAGTAGTAGTCGTTCCAGTACTTGTTGAAGTTTCGGTTGATGCCACGTTGGACGATGTTTGGCCGTCGTGTTGGCTCTTCCTTGTCTAATCGTTTGATCGCGCCGGCGGTCTCGATGCCTTGCTTGGTTGGCTTGTAGGTGCCGTCCGCGAGGGGGATGATGAGATTCCTGTCGATGAGGGAGCCTAACGTGGCTAACGGTTTCGCGTAGAATGCGGATGATGGCATTCGATGCGTTTCGACGATGTGGACAAGCATTGACGCTTGTGTGTTTCGTAATCGTTGTCCGTGGATGGTGTAGACGTTTCGTTTCATGACTGGTTCCCCTCGTTCATCGTCCGGTCGAGCCGAATCCGTTTCCTCCGCGTTCCGTCGTGTCGGTGAATTCGACGACCTTGCGGATTCTGGGGGTTTCCACCGGCGTGATGACGAGTTGCGCGATACGGTCGCCGCAACGGAAGTTGATGCGGCTGGTGGATGTGTTATGCAGGATGACTTTGATCTCGCCACGGTATCCGGCGTCGATGATGCCGCCGAGGATGTCGATGCCGTAATTCCTGGCAAGGCCGGAACGTGGGCAGACTCGTGCCATGTAGCCTTCGGGCAGGTTGATCGCGATGCCGGTTCCCACCGTGATGCGGCCTAGTCCGTCGATGTGGAAGTCTTCGATGCAGTGTAGGTCGAGTCCGGCGTCCGCGTCGTGCGCGCGGGTGACTGTGGCGTTTGGGGTGAGCGGTTGGATTTCGAGTGTTTCTAGGGTCATTTCACTGTCCTTGCTGGTTGCTGATGGTTTTGTATTCGGAGATGTCGCGGTTTAGGCAGTCGGTTGTGCGATGTGTGTTTTCGTGTCCGCGATCGTATGGGTCGCCGCCGTGGGCGAGTCGCAAGAGGCGGAAACTGGTGAGGTCGAGTCGCCGGTGGCTGAGCTTGTGGAGGACGCCGCTCGTGTTGGGCATGTTCACGTCGAGCCATCGGATATCGAAGTGGACGTTGGTTCCGGCTGGATGCATGAGACCGGGGTCGAGGCCCGTGTCGATGAGCCAGACGGCCATCTGCTTGTCCACGTTTTTGAGCGTGTCTTCCGCGTTCATGCATTCGCCGATGAGTCCGTTTCTGGAATGCATGTCGATGGTCGTGCTGTTGAACGCGCGGATTGGCGTGTTGTCATCGAAACGGATGACCCTATGGAATATCAGGGGGTCGTCGTTGAATGGCACCTGAAGGCCCTTCATGTCGGTGATTCTGGCTTCGACTTCCAGTAGATTGTCGGACATTGGGTCGAGTCCGCTGGTTTCGACATCGAACCAGATGAGATAATTGTCGTCCATTGTTGGCTCCTTGGATTCACGTAATCGTTGGATATAGGTTTCCAGTCCGGTCAGGTCCACATGCGTGGGGGGCTGTGGTTCGAGTTCCTTGAGGATTTCGGCTTCCTTGTCCCTTCGCCGCGTGTAACGCCAGTAGGCGGCTTTGCTTTCACGGATGCCGTACTTGTTGGTTTCCTTCCATTTGCTCATGGTGTTTTGAACAGGTCTCCCAGATCGTCGGCCACGGTTGGCTGGCGTGCGATGGGCTTGGATGCGATTTGCGGACGGTCGGCCTGTTCGAGGGCCTTGCTGACGGCTTCGCCCAACTCTCGGGCTTCCCGCGCGGTGCCGAAGACGACGCGACGTTTGAACTCCCAATAGTCGTCCGCCGTGACGTGATGCTTGGCGGCGAGCTGTTGGATGGTGTTCTCGTCGGGAATCCGGCTTGCGCGGATTTTCTTGCAGAGGATGTTGATGTCGGCGGCACGCATCCACTTGTCCGATTTGGTCGCATAGAATCTCACGACCGCCGTCCGCATGTCTTGGATGTTGTTGCGCTTGTCGAGTTCGCGGTAGAACTCGTCCAATTGCAGGTCGTCCCATTGGGCGTTGCCGTGATGCGCGTTGATCGTGGTCAGCAGCATCGCGGCCTCTCCTTTGGTTATCATCCTGTTCCTCCCATCGCCCGTTGGCGTTCCTCGTCGCTCATGTACTGCCATGCCCTGTTGAGGTTCGCCATGCGGTTCGATTCGTTGCGGCTCATCATGGTCGGATTGGTGCGGAGGGTGAGGGATGGTCGGATGTCGTATTCGTTTTCCCATCCAGCCGCGTTGAGCCATGTGGCCGCGTATTTGACGTATTTGGGTTCGGTTCCTTCGATCTCGACCTGTCTGGCATAGGCTCGGGCGCTGTTGATTATGGTGTCCGCGCCCGTGTCTTGGATGGCGTTCTTCCATGCTTTCCAGGCGGGACGCTTGTCAACGTGTCGTGGATACGCTTTCCAGAAGGTTTCGAAATCGGCGGAATACTTGTCGTCGGATTCCTGTCGTGCGCGGCTTCGGCGTTTGCGTGCCGTGTTGCTGGCCGTCCGGTCGGCGAGTTCTTTTCTGGTGTGGTTCCCGTTCGACTGGTATTCGTTGATGCGCACGCCGGTGATGGTCTGTTGGAACAGGCCGATGTCGATGAGGGTTTCGATCTCCTGTTCGGATGCGCCAAGCGTGTACGTCAGCTGGTCGGTGTCGATGTCTCCATCCGTGAGGTTGCAGCTGCACCAACTCAATGCCATGACGTAGATGAGCGCCGCTCTTGGCATTTCGTCGCGGAGCCTGCATATCCTCGCGTCGGCCCAGAATCCGTTGTCGAGTCGGGTGTAGCCGTCCCTCACTTCAGATTCTCCCGTCATGTCATGAGTCCTATCCCGATGTCGATGATGATGGTTATCGAACCGCCCTCCACTAGGGTCATGCCCAATATCCACAGCCAGTCGCCTGACGGCCTGTTACGGTCGATGAGGTCCAACGAGCCGAGCATGATGACGAATCCGATGGCACTGACGATGAGGGCGCATGTGGCGACTATCGCGGTCATGATTGTCCTTCCGGTCCGAGTGGCAGTCCGTCGTTGAGGATGAGGGCTAGGTTCTCCAAGGTGATGCAGACGTATTGTCCGCTCCGCCCGATGAGGTCGATGTCGAATTTTTCAGTGAACCGTCCGGCCAACGCGCACATGGTGCGGTAGGTTTCCAGATTCGTGTATGCGAGCTGTTGGCCGATTCGTTCGAGTGTGGACAGGCCGACGCGTGGTTTCTTCTGCACGACCCACGGGTAGGGGCTGTCAAGGTTTCCAGCCTCCTCGACCGCCTCGTTGTAGTGTTTCGTGGCGTCGAGGCGTTTGGTGTTCTTGACTTCCACGCATACCGGCTGCCCGTGGAAGAAGATGTTCGCGATGTCGCCTAGGTCGTCGCTGCCGTGGAGACGGCGGCGGATGATGCGTTGGTCGTTCAACGCCCATTGCAGGTAGTGTTCCACCGCCGTTTCCATTGCCGTTCCGGCTTTTTTGGCCGACTGTCGGTTGCGTGGCATCAGAACGCCGGTTCTCCTGCGGGCTGTCCGAACCCGTCGAATCCGCTGCCACTCCACGGGTCGGGGCCTGCCTGCTGCGGCATGGCGGGAGCGGGAGCGGCTGCGGTCTGGCGTTGGCCGTACTGCTGGCTTGCGTTCTCCAGTTGGGCGGTGCCCCATCGGAGACTCGGACCGATCTCGCGGACGTTGACCTTCTGCGTGTAGTGGGTGACGCCGGACGAATCATCGAACCGATCATCGGACTCGTTGCCGATGACGATATACTCGTCGCCTTCCTTGATGCTGTTCTGGATGTGCGTGGCGAGATCGTTCCATGCTTCGCAGGTGCGTGAGCAGGATGCGCCGTAACCCCATGAGCCGTCCGGGTTCTTGACCCTGTTGGAGCAGAGGATGCGGAACTGGATGTAGTTCTTGCCGTTCTTCGTGGTTCCGGCGTTGAACAGGTTGCCGTCCTTTTTGATTTTGACGATTCGTCCCATGAGGATGATGGTCGGAGTGCTCATTGCTTGTTCTCCTTGTCGTGTCGTGGATGGGTTTCGAGTCCGACCCATCCCTGCTGGTCTTCGGCTTTCATGTTTTTGAGACGGTCAGCCGTCTTGTGGCTGTTGGACGCTTCGACGTTGCACATGATCATGTGGCTTCGTGCTGCGGCGCAAGTGCTTTTGCCGCATTTACGGCAGTATGGGATGAGTCCCGTCTTGACTGGATCGTGACGCACGCAGTACGCGCACGTGCATCCGGCTCGTCTGGTGATGTTCAAAAGTTCGCCCCGCAGTCCGCTTCCTTCGGCTGTTTGAGACCGAGGGTGCAGTAGTGGAGAGGCATGTCGTTTCGGACGCGTCTCTCGGACACGGTCTCGCCACCAAACACCGGTACGAGTGGTGAATCCCATGGGTCCTTCATCTGTAAGTTGAAGTCCGGTCCCATGTAGGCGATGAGCTTCCACACGCCGCAACTGTTGAGGTGGTATAGGTTCGTCTTGTCCTTGTTGCGGTAGAAGCCCGGACGGGTCGGCAGTTTCTTCTCGCTGAGGCGTTCGAACGGGAATCGTTTCGAATGGCCGCTGCTGACGGCGAATGCCTCGGTGGTCTGCTGCAAGGCGTGCGGCGGAACGTTGCCGTGATGGTCCAGGATGGGCGTCCAAGTGTCGCCCGTGTGGAGCCATACGCTGCCGGTCGCGGCCTTGTAGAATCCGTTGGCCTTGGGAAGCTGCTTCTCCCACTCCTCGGCTTGGGTGTCGGTGGTCGTCTTGTCCTCGTCGGCGGTAGGGGGCTCGACCTTGACGAGCGTCGCCTTCCAGTCGGCGAAGTCCAGCTCCACGCCGTCGTCGGGATTCTCTTCGATGGAGATGATCGTGTTCCAGGTGACGTTCAGGTCATGGTCGAATCTGATGGCCGGGCATAGGATTCCCTTATCGTCGTCACGGACGACGAAATACTCGTTGTCCGTGATGATGAGCGACAATGCCATGAGGTCACGGAGCGCAGGATCGTCGCAGGCGAGCGCGTCGTCCATGTCGAGGTGCTTCAGCTTGCCGGTGACATGTACGCCTCCGGCGTTGACGGTGACGGTCATGTTGGCTGTCGAGATTCTAAGCGCGTCGCCGTAGGTGAGTTTCTTCGGGTCGTATTTCATCGTGCTGCTCCTTGCTGCTGCATGTGCTTGTGGTATTCGTTGATGAATGTTTGTGCCTGCACTGCCGTGAGGCTTACGCTCGTGGCCGTCTGGTCGTGGAGGATTTTCTGGATGAACGCGTCAGTTTCATCCGGTTTGATCTGGCAGGCGCGGAGGATGTCGGTGACTTCCTTCAACTGGTCGGGACTGGCGAGGCCCTTGGGTGGAGCCTGGGCAGCGGTCTGCTCCGGCTGGCCTTGACGGACCTGCGGAGCGTATTGCCGTGGCTTCTGACGTGGCTGCTCGTCAACCACTTCGGCTTCGACCATTTCCTCTTCGGTCTCGTTGTTGGTCTGCTGCATCTCGTCGGTCGTGTACAGGCCGCTCAAATCCTGCGGGAACGCCTTGCGTAATGCGAGGGCTTCCGCGCATTTCGCGATCATGGTCACCGGTTTCGAAGCCCACATGCTGGTGGGGACCTGCCTGTGGAGATTCTTGTCGTAACGGGTTCCGACATATTCCCTGTAGAGGGCCACGCCGGTGAACTCGCCTTCGCCACGGCGGACCGTGACTTTCGCCGCGACCGGAGGGGTCTGGGCGATCCACACGTCATGCCAGACGCCATCCTCGCCGCACCAGAGGGTTTCCGGCTCGCTGAACAGTTCATGGTTCCTGTCCGCCGCACGACGGGCGATGAGACGGAAACCGTCAATGCCGACTTGGATTGTCTGCTTGGAAACATATTCGTTGCCTTGCTTCTGACGGCGTTCGATCAGGTAGATTTGACGACTGAAAGGGTCAAGTCCGGTACGCTGGCATTGGTGCAGGAACACCGCCAAGTCGGCTGGCTGCGCGTTCTGCACTCCAAGCTGGGACAGTGCCGCGAGCTGGGCGCGGCTCCAAGTGTCCTGCTCGTTGGTGATGGTAAGGCTTTTGCACATGGCTACTCTTCCTTGGTCGAAGTAAGCATCTGGAACATCTTCGGTGCTATCTCGCTGGTGAAAACCTTGTCCACGAATCCTCTCGTGGTGCGAAGTGTTACGGTCTGGGCGCGTCCCGGCTTGAACTCGACGCCGGGCGGGAGTTCGCCGTCATGGTCCGCGATCATGTTCTTCAGATAGGCTTCCGACTTCGCTTCGGGGCGTGGCATCCACACGGCCTCCGCCGCATCGTTCCCACCGGGGATGAGGAACTTGCTGTCATGCAGCATGGCACCATACGCACGCTCGTCAACGACCACGTAATGGCCTTCGGTGCCTTTGCTGAGACTGATTTCACCCGCATCCAGTCCGGCGAACGTGGCGTGCTCCTTATCGCCGCCGTCATGCGAGCGCCGCCATTCTTCTCTTGCGGCTTCGAGGGCTTCGGCGCTTCGTTTGTTCAGTGCTGTGAGTCCGGCGATGGTGGAGTTGAGTTCGTCGGGGCGGAGGCTGCTGAAGTCGTATTTGGGGGTGTTGGTCATTGTTGTTCCTTGGGTTGGTGTTCGATGGTGTCTACTGCGAGCTTGTAGAAGCTCACGTCGGTTTTGAGGGTTTGGTTCTCGTATTGGAGTCGTCTGTTTTCCGTGGCGAGTTTCCGGTTTTCGTTCCAGAGGGCGTGGATGGTGAGCGCGCAGTCGTCCAGGAAGTCGTCAACTTGGTTGGCGTCGTATCCCATGAATGGGAATGAGAGTCGGAATTGTCTGTCTCGTATGTCTTTCGGGGTGACTAGTCGTCTGGTGGTCATTGTTCGATCTCCTTTGCTTGGTCCTTGATTTCGTAGAATCGGAGTAGGAGTTCCTTTTTTGTGAAGAGTTTGTTTTGGCCGGATTGGTATCCGAGGAACCCGTACAGGTCTTCGAATGTTTTCTTTCCTACCTTCGTGAAGGCGATTGCCTCGTCTTTGGTGAGGATGCCGTCTTCGAAGATGATGGGTGCCGTCAATTTGTGTGTGCTCCTTCCTTGGATTGGTGGTTGGTGTAAGCGGGTTGCGGCATGACGCTGGACGGTTGCTCGCAAAAGGGTGTGCGGGGCGACTGGGAAAATAAGGAAAACCAGTCTGGCCGACCATCGTTCCCGATGCGGGACGGAGAAAACCAAGTGAAAAACTTCGTCCCGATGGGTGGCGTTGACGTCATGCCGCTGGCGTCCAAGCGCGGATTCGGACCGCGAGCCGTTCGAGATCATCGTCGGATACCTTTGAGTACAGGAGAAGGTGTGGTGTCTGGTTCGATTGACGATGGTCTTGTGGTACGGTTCCTGTTCCCACTGCGTGGGCTTGGACGATTGCCGTGGCGGCGTGTGTATACAAACGCTTGTGACGGTTCGTTTGGATGTGTTTCGCCACGGCATGGAACATCATGGGATGTTCCATCTTTGCCAGCCGGTGAACGTGGATATTCGATAAACGTCCAATTTTTCATTGTTTGATTGTTTATCGGAGTGGCTGGCGAAGCTTATGGGTCCCCATCCGGGTTGCAGGCGGATGGGGAAGATCATTTGCTGTCGGCGAGCGCCTTGGCGATGACCGGCATACCTGAGAAGTTCAACGGGATGAGAGGGAACGCTGAATCTTGGAAGTCTTTGACCAGTTCGTTCCAGTGGCGGTATCCACTGAATAAGTTGACACCGTAGGTAAGTTCAGTCCAATTGTGGATTTTGCTCATGACGCCCGGCTTGTTCTTCACGTATGACCATGTGTCGTCCATGTCATGGAGAATCAGGTATGGCGATCCGTCGCGTGGAATGAAGAATCCATGCGATTGCGGTTCAGGTGGCAGTGGCTTTTTGTCAGGCTCGTCGTCGGAGTCGAGGCTGATGCCCATGACTTTGATGCGGTCGAAGAGGACGTGCAAGTAGTCTTGCATGATGTAGAGTTGGGCGACGATCATGCCGCCAAGGCATTTCGGTTTGAACTCAAGCTCTCCCCTCTTGTATCTGGTGACGGCATCATCGAGTTTGCTGATGCGTTCTTTGAGTTCGTGGTATTCTTCGACCATGCGGGTCTTGTAATCGTCTTCCATTACTGTCTCCTATCGTGATTGACCGTGAACGTCGGAAGCCCATTGGATGAACGCAGCCAGTTTCGATTCGGGAACCTCATACAACGTGCTCGTCTTTTTTCCGTCATTTTCGACGATGGATGCGCCTTTCCGCTCGTTGATACGGAATACGCAGTGCCCACCCTCGTCAAGAACGAACTCATGCGGTGGTGCGGGAGGATTCAACAACGTCATGCCGCCACCTCCGCATCAAGCACTCGCTCGAAACTTTGTTCGGACAACCGCTGGTGGATAAGCGCCAATCCCTTGCGTGTCAGCTTAGGGGTCGGCGGATAGGCGAATGGCGTGCCATCCTTGTGGATTCCGTGGGAACGGGAGGACACCATGACCATATGGCCTTGCCTCACGCGACTTGACGCCGCGCACCACGACTGGTTGGACTGCCGGTAAATCCAACCGTTATCCACAAGCCATTGGCGCAGCTCATGCTCACCGATCTGAATGTTGGAATTGTTGCTTAGGAGTTTCGCTGCGTCACGGACAAGCAGAGCATCGGGAATGTTCGTGAAGTCATCCAACGCCTTGGCTTTCGGCTCCAGTTCCTTGACCTTCTCCTGCTCCTCCTTCAGCTTGGTGGCGAGCTGGATCAGGAAGTCCGGGCTGGTGAGTGCCTTGTCTAGAGTCTGCTGGGTCATGTATGCGCCATACTTGCGGATGGACGGCAGTACCTCGTGTGTCACCCAGCGTTGGAACTCCTTCGCCTCCGGCTTACGTGAGCGGATGATGAGCTTGTACAAGCCAGGCTCAGAGATGATGAGAGGCGCACGCCCCGGCTGATTCCAAACCTCCGAATTACGGAGGTTTGTGATTTCGTCATCATCAAGAGCTTCGCGGAGATGATTTGTGTCAATACCGAGGATGTCACATGCGTCCTTGGCGACGAACCATGGTCCGCCATTCTCGTCAGTCAGTGTGCGCAATGCCGCGCCCTTGAAGTCGAATCGTTGTATTTCAGTGTTCACTTGGAGTCTCCTAGTATTCGGCTGCTTCGATGCGGGTGATGAAGAAGTGGATGCCGGGGGCGCATTCTTTCCACCGGTTGGTGTCGAAGTCTTCGACGTGAATGGTTTCGCCTTTTTTGTACGTGAAGTCTGTGTCGTGTCCGCTATATGCCGTGGTGTCTGGCGGGAGGCTGTTGCCTTGCTTGTCTTGCAGGTCGAGCACTCGCGCTGTGCTGGCGCGGCATTTGCGCCCCGTGGCGTTGGAGCGTTGCGCGTCGGCCGGGATGAGGAGCTTTACGATGACTGATTTCGGTAGCATTGTGCCGTCTGTCCATGCTTTTTTCCAGCCGATGATGTCGCCTTCGTCCGGAAGGATGCTGGTTTTGGCGATGCTGAGTTGTACATGGTTGGCATCGCGCAGGTCGGCACCGCGCAGGTCGGCGTAGCGCAGGTCGGCATCGCTCAGGTTGGCACCATGCAGGTTGGCATCGCTCAGGTCGGCATCGCACAGGTAGGCACCGCTCAGGTTGGCACCGCTCAGGTCGGCATCGCTCAGGTTGGCACCATGCAGGTTGGCATCGCGCAGGTCGGCACCGCTCAGGTTGGCGTAGCGCAGGTCGGCACCGCTCAGGTCGGCATCATACAGGTTGGCACCGCTCAGGTCGGCACCGCACAGGTCGGCGTAGCGCAGGTTGGCATCATGCAGGCAGTCATATCCATGTTCTTTGAGGATGGTTTCGATGTTGTCGCCTTTGAGAGTGCCGTGTGGTGTGCTGATTTTCATTGGTTGTCCTTTTGCTCGTTGGCGTTGTGTGGTGTGGTTAGGCGGTTTGTTTGATTTGGGCGATTTCTCCGGGTTGGAAGCCGAATGCTTTGTAGAGTCCTATGAGCATGAGTGGTGTGCATTCGTTGGTTTTTTTGGCTCTGGCTAGGACGCTTTCGCTGACTCCTATTGCTCCGGCGAAGGCTTCGTCTGTTTTGAGGCCGCTCATTTGTTTGGTTCGGTCTAGGAAGCCGTCTCGGAACTGCATTTTGTATTCAGCCATAAGTGATTCCTTTCGCAACCTTGAATTTCTTTTTGCAACTTGTGGTTACATCATGCAACAGGTTTTTTTATTTCGCAACTCGCTCGGCGTGTTGACTTGCAACCGCTTTGGTTGCATAATGAAACCATGAATAAAGAAACATGGTTCAAAGAAACAGTCCAAGGCGACACCATCGCCGAAGTAGCCCTCAAAGCGGGAATCATCAAGACAACCGCTTGGAGGCAATACAACAATGCCCTTGGGTTCAGCGCCGAGAACGTCATTCTTATTGCACGCGCCTACCACAAGTCCCCTGTAGAGGCTCTGGTTGAGTTCGGATATATAAGGGCCGACGAGATGACCAGCGGAGAAACCGTCGCGAGATTGCATGACGCTTCGGATGACGAGCTGCTTCAGGAACTCGCACGCCGTCTCAAGGAGAACGCGGACGCCGACTGGGTGAACAGTCCGATCATCTACCGTGACGAGTTCGACATGGCCGCGAACGACGATCCGAACGCGAGGCTTGAAGCCGAAACACCGGAAGACTGACGACAGCGATGAATATGGCGGCGGTATTCAATCATGATGCCGCCGCCTAATAATACGAAGGGAACAATGTCTCGAATCACCATCGACGTTTTGGAACGTCAGGCCGAGCACATGGGTTTGAAGGTTTTGGAATCCGATATTCCCGGCACTACCTGCGGATTGTATTGCGACCGGCTGCGGACGATATGGCTTGCCGACTGGTTGAACGACCGGCAGAGGCTCTGCACCCTATGCCACGAGCTTGTGCACGCGAAGTACCGTGATCTTGGCTGCGGCACGCGGTTCGGCGTGAAGTGCGAACGTAGGGCGCGGCGCGAGACGGCTTTGACGCTGATAAGCCCGGCCGAGTTTGCCATGTCCGAAGAGCTGTGGGACGGCGACACCTGGCATATGGCGGCGGAGTTGGACGTGACCATGCAGGTTCTCGCGGATTACAGGCAGATTCTCAAGGATGGCTTGTTTGCAAAACGCCCATGATTTATCAGCCGTCAATTGGGGGGATAATCCTTGTTGAGACATATTGCAGGAGAGCAAAGGAGAGCGTCATGGGTTTTCTTATCGTCATCGCGGCTGTGTCCGTCGGTCTCGCGGTGTTCGTTCTGTTGACGCAGATGGCCGTGAGAAACGGCATCCGCATGTCCGGCCTGATCGACTGGAAGACGCAGTACGAGTTGGAGCGTATGGAGGATGCCGGTGGCAGTCAGAAGCCGTTGGCTGAATTATATAAGAGCGTTGCCGAGTCTGAGGATGATGCAGACGAGGTGGAGCGCAAGGTGAAGGAGCAGGCGTTGAAGTACATTAACTCGCGTAATTCAACCCATGTGACGAACGCATGGATTTTCCTTGGCCTCGGCATCGTCCTGTGTGTAGTGGTCGTGCTCATCGCGGTGTCGTCGGACAGCATGATGTGACCGCATATAAAAAAACGGGGACATCCTTTCTATGAGGATGTCCCCGTTTTTTTATGTATCAGACGGCCACCGGTGCCTTGATCGCGGGCCATGGGTCATAGCCGGTCAGGTGGAAGTCGTCATACGTGTACGCGTCGATGCCAGACGCCTTGTCGATGCTCATATGCGGGTACGGGCGCGGCTCGCGTTCAAGCTGCTTCACGACCTGTTTCAGGTGGTTCCTGTAGATGTGGGTGTCTCCGCCCACCCAGATGAACCGTCCTGGCCTGTAGCCGGTCTGTTGGGCGACCATCATGGTCAGGAGCGCGTATTCCGCGATGTTGAACGGCACGCCGAGGAACATGTCGCAGGAACGCTGGTACAGCTGGCAGTCGAGCTTGTCGCCGCGCACATGGAACTGGAACAGGCAGTGGCATGGCGGCAATGCCATCCGGCTTAGGGATTCGACGTTCCAGCTGTTGACGATGATGCGTCGGGAGTGTGGGTCTTCGCGGATGGTCTCGATGGCGTTGGCGATCTGGTCGATGCCGCCGAGGTCGGTCGGCCAATTGCGCCACTGGCATCCGTAGACGGGTCCCAGATCGCCGTTGGCGTCCGCCCATTCGTCCCAGATGTGCACTCCGTGCTCCTGTAGCCAACGCACGTTGGTGTCGCCTCTAAGAAACCATAGAAGCTCGTAGATGACGCCTTTGATGAAGACCTTCTTGCTAGTGATGAGGGGGAAGGCTTTGGATAGGTCGAACTCCATGCGTGTGCCGAACAGGCTGATGGTGCCGACGCCGGTGCGGTCGTTGGACGGGACGCCGTTTTGGAGCACGTCGAGAAGGAGGTTCTCGTATTGGTATTCGCCGCTCCACTTGTGGAGGTGGTCGGCTTTGGAGAGGAACGCTTCTTGTTCTTCGGCGGATTCGGATTGCATTGTGGGCGGATTGTCCTTCGTGGTTGCGTTTGGGGAGATGGGCGGCGGGGAGATGCCGACCGGTCGCGGAGTGCCTGCTGGCGGTTTGTCAAGCCGTTTGGCTGGCTTATGACGCGATTTTAGCACGCGGACTTTCTTTTTGATGTGTTAATTACGAGCGAAGCGAGTAATTAACACATTTTTTCTTTCTCGCAGGTTAAGTAAACTCTTGGGTTAATTCAAGTTCTTATAGGTTTACTTAATTCTAATATTATAAGAGTAGGTTTACTTACTAGTATTACCGTGTTTTTGCCGTTTTTTGGCCCGTTTTATGTGCTGAAAACGGCGTCGTTCCAACGTTTTCTCGATATTACGGGGGTTGCGGTCATTTGCGGTCACGCTGCGGTCACGCTGCGGTCACGCGTGACCGCAACACGCAAATTTGAAATCGTTGGAAAATGGCGGTTTTTATGTTACGAACATGTAACGAGAGTGTTAATTCGTGTAAAGGGGGTATGTTTTTGCGTGTTTTCGACACCGTGTCAACGGTATTTGTGTAGAGTTCGTGAAGTCTCACATAGTGAGACAACCATACCCCCTCACTGGGTTTTGTATAGTACGAATCATGAGGGCGTTCCCATGGTCGGGTTCACGGTCGAACGTCCATGATCTACGACCGCTGCGGTCTTTCCTTTCCGTTCTCTCCCCCGCTTCCGGGAGAGAATCGGCCTACCCTGATGGTCGCGGGCGCGGCCATGCGGGCAGCACGGTCGGCATCGAACGGTCGGAGGACGGCACGTTTCCGACACGCGTGAAACGCCGGTGCGCGATACGTATTCTCTCCTGTTCCCTCCGCGTTCTCCCCGCCCCTGTGATACGCCAGCGGCCCTACGGCGGACGACACCGACCATCCAACGGAGCGCCCACTGAACGCTTCATCGCCGTGTCGCGGCCCTTTTCTTGGTTTTTCTGTGATGACATGGCGAGTTTGTCTGAGAATCGGAGAGAACATCCGCCTCTCACTCCCCTGACGGCTCTTCCGATTCCGACTGGAAACCCTACTCCCATAAGGGTTTCCGCCTAAGCTCCTGCGACTGGGCTTGAACCAGTGACCGTCCGATTAACAGTCGGATGCTCTGCCAACTGAGCTACGCAGGAATATTCTCCTGTTCTAAGCTTCTCCCCGACGAAAATCAGGAAAAACCTAAAAACGCGCTCCTGCGACTGGGCTTGAACCAGTGACCGTCCGATTAACAGTCGGATGCTCTGCCAACTGAGCTACGCAGGAATGTGCTTCCTGTACGGAATTGCTTCCGTGCACAAGTCACATATATTACACAAATCCTTTGTCTTCGCAAATCGAGTGTCGCACAGCGTGTCGCGACATCACCATTCGAGTTCCGCGATGTCCATCGGATGCTCGTTGACGTCGACGGCGGTGACCTTGCCATCATGCATGCGGATCACACGGTCCGCGATCGGCGCGATCGCGGAATTATGGGTCACGATCACCACGGTGGCGCCTTTCTTACGGCTCATGTCCTGCAGAATCTGCAGGACCTGCTTGCCGGTGTTGTAGTCCAACGCGCCGGTCGGCTCGTCGCACAGCAGGATCTTCGGATTCTTCGCCACAGCTCGGGCGATGGCCACACGCTGCTGTTCACCGCCGGAAAGCTGCGCGGGAAAATTGTCGACACGATCGCCGAGACCGACGTCTTCCAACACTTTGACGGCATCCTGAGCATCGGAAACGATCTGCGAGGCGAGCTCGACGTTTTCCTTCGCGGTCAAATTCGCCACAAGATTGTAGAACTGGAACACGAAACCGATGTCCGTCCTGCGATAAGCCGTCTGCTGTTTCGGGGAATAGTTGGAAATGTCGCGTCCGTCGATGACCACGCTGCCTTCTGAATTCGTGTCCATGCCACCCAAAATGTTGAGCACCGTCGACTTGCCCGCGCCCGACGCGCCCAGAATGATGGCCAGTTCGCCTTTTTCGATGCCGAAGCTCACATCATCGTTCGCGGTGATGGTGGTGGAACCCATTTGGTAACGCTTGTAACTATGCTGCATTTCGATATATGCCATTTTGGTCTCCATTCCACGCCGAAAAATCCTTGACTCCCAATATTACGACTACAGTAGGGATTGTTGCTCATAGACGACGAGGAAGGGAACGTTATGGACATCGCCGACGACGCCGACCGTTTGCAAACACTGCTGTACAGCGCTTACGATTCCGATACCGTGCGCGAGATGGAACGTCCGCTGCTTGACGACGGCGTGCCGCTGATGCGCATGGCCGCCTCGGCTGCGGCCCATGTGACCATGACACTGCTCGATGATGAGGACCTCGCCGTCGAGGACGCGCGGGTAGCCCTCCTTGTAGGGGCGGGAGATAATGGCGGCGACGGTCTATACGCCGGCGCGGAACTGGCGAACGAAGGCGCGCATGTCACCGCGATCGCCGTGGGACGTTCCCTGCACGAGGAGGCGTTCGGCGCGTTCGTGCATGCCGGAGGCCGTGTTCTCGTACTTGATCCCGCCGCCGAAATCCCAGGATGCACCACGGGTTTTTCCGCGGGAGAGGCCGGAGAACGACTGCAGGCCGCCGTTGAATACGTTCAGGGCTCCCATGTGATCATCGACGCGATGACCGGAATCGGCGTAAGCGGCGCATTGCGTGGCATCGCAGGCGCCATCGCTTCCTCCTTGGGATTCGATGGCGAACTTCCCGACAGGCCCGCCCTGCCGAACAACGAGCCTTCCTCCGCCCTGCCGCTCGTCGTGGCGATCGACACGCCGTCCGGCGTTGGCGTAAATGACGGTTCGCTTCCAGGACCGTACATTCCTGCTGATGTTACGGTAACATTCGGCGCGATGAAGCCGTGCGCGATGGTGCCACCCGCCTCATACGCATGCGGCCGCCTCACTTTGGTCGATTTCGGTTTCGACATTGATGATTGCGTCCCCGCGGCCGAAATGACGGACGGCGATTTCGTAACGGATTCGATTCGCCTTCCGCAACTTTCGGACGGCAAGTATTCGCGTGGAGTGGTCGGCTTGGTGACCGGCTCCGCCCGTTACCCCGGTGCAGCCGTATTGTCGGCCACGGCGGCGGCGCGCGCCAACACTGGCATGGTGCGCTATCTCGGCCCGCAACGAGCGCAGGACATGGTGCTTTCCTCGTTGCCCGAGGCGGTGATCGGCAAGGGCCGCGTCCAATCATGGGTGGTTGGTTCCGGCGTTCCCACGGGTGGCGACGAAGCCGCCGACACCGACATTCAACGCGAAACCATAACCGCGTTGTTGAAGCATTACGCACTGCAGGAAAAAACCGGCTCCAATGACGACGCCAGGAATGAAAGCGCCCTGGGCATGCCGCCGATCGTGGTAGACGCCGGAGCTTTGGACCTGCTGCCAGGCAAAGTGCCGGCTCAAGTGGTTGTCACCCCGCACGTCGGGGAGCTGGCCCGCATGTTGACTCGGCTAGACGGAAACGAAGCCAGCGTCGACAAAGTGCGCTCGCAGCCGCTCGCCTGCGCCCGCAGGGTCCATGAGCTGACCGGCGCGACCGTATTGTTGAAGGGCGCGGTGACCATGGTGGTCGGCACGGACGGCGAAGGCAACGAGCGGGTGATTCTTTCCGGACGCGCGCCGGCGTGGATGTCCACCGCAGGATCGGGCGATGTGCTTGCCGGCATGTTGGGCGCCCTGCTCGCGCAACAGGACGACATGCTTGCCGAGGATCCGGCATTAGTTCCCGAAGTCGTGGCGGCCGGAGCCTACATACATGGTCTTGCGGGCGCGATCGCATCGCGATCCGAACAGCGTGGATGGCATCGTCCGCAGATCTATGGGCATTCCAAAAAGCAGCATTTCGGGGAAATCGGCCATCCGATCATCGCGAGCGATATTATCGGCGGCATTCAGCCGGCATTTTTGCAATTACTTTAATTGCAAAACAAATTTACCGAACACCAGCCCCAACATCGGTGGCTTTGCGCTACACTAGCGTTGCCAATCCGTATTTTGCAGGAAGGATTTTCATGACCTCCCCCAGTGCCAACGTCACCGATGTGGTCTTTGATTTTTGCGGCGTGCTTATCGACTGGCAGACGCGCGCATGCCTTGAAGGCAGGTACCCCCAAGTGGTTGTAGACCGTATTTGCGCGGATAATGATCCGTGCGGCTTCTACGATTATGAGGATCGCATGGACCATGGCGAGGATTTCGAAGCCATTTATCCCGACGTGGTACGTGAACAGGGCGAAGAGATCGCCGAGATTTTCCGCGATTACATCGAACGTTACGGCGATGCGCTTCCCCGCATGATTCCGGATATGGAACAGCTGCTTCGTGATTTGAAGGCTGCAGGCTACGGCGTGTGGGGGTTGACGAATTGGTCGCATGAGACGTTCCATTTCGCATTCGAACGTTTCCCGCAGCTCGGCGAGCTGCTGCAGGGCACGGTGGTGTCCGGCGTAGAGAAGATGCACAAGCCGAATGCCGACATCTACGAACTGGCGCTGAGCCGTTTCAATCTCAGGCCGGAATCCAGCGTGTTCTTCGACGACACCGCGAAGAACGTCACTGGCGCACAGGCCGTGGGCATGCACGCGTTCCGCTTCACTAACGCCGGTCAGGCTCGCCGCGATCTGAAATCTTTGGGCATGGATTTCTGACTTTTTCAAAACGAACACTTGAATTAACAAAGGGTGCGGATCGCACGCATGTGAACCGCACCCCGATTGTTGGACTGAAGAAATTCAGATTCGATTCCTTCACTGTTTGCAATTGGTTCTCCTGAGTCCGTTCATTAAACTTTCCCAGATTGCCAACGGCGTTTGTCAACGTTGATTTGTGTTCTGTGTCAAGGCGACGGTATCTAGCGTCGCTATGACGTTACTTCAGTTTTGCCGCGAACCGCGACTGCGGCGGAACAACAGGTAGCTGTATACATAAGGAACGAGCGCTGCACCAACCGCTATCGTCACAATAATTGCGACCATGAGCATGTCGCCCACAGGCACAACAGAGCTGACAACACCCGCCACAATCAACAGCACTCCCAACACCATGAAAGAGATGCCACCCACACGCTGCGTACGCTTCCAATTGTTCTCGTCGACCAGAGCCCAAGGCGTTCTGATGCCGAAAGTGTAATTCTGGCGCATGCGCGGAAGGTAATTGCCTAAGCCGACGAACAGCGCGCCCAATACCACGCTAACAATAAGCCCAACGGGACCGCCGGTAGCTGGGATTACACCGAATGCGGTGGCTTCAGTGAACCATGTGACACCGCACATGATGAGTGTGAACGCGATGACGAATCCACGATACAGTCCGCTGGCCTTCATGTAGTTTTCTCCCTTGGGGTCCATCTTCGGGATGACGAGGAAAAGTCCCAAGCACAGCAACGGCAATACATCAAGAATCAACGTTACGGCACGCGGGCCATAACCATTGACCGAACCATCGGCACCCCAATGAATCGGCACGTTTTCGGGAAGCCGACTATAGCAGGCAAGATGTGCGATGATGTTGACTACACACAGTGCAACAAGCGCAATGCACAGATTGCGTCCGATCGGAGCGATCTTCTCCCCCGAATCAGTCTTGTTCTTGTCTTCGGCATTGTTGATGTTGTTTTTAAAATCGTTCAAGTTGTTCCCGCGCATAAGACCCTCCTTTATTTATTGTCTGTTTGATCATTCGCTTGATTGACGTTTCCATCGCCGTCCATGAATCCCATGAACCATCCGATCAGATCCTGCATCACCGTGGTGTTGAGACTGTAGATGATGTTCTGCCCGTGCCGTTCGTCGGTTACCAGTCCCGCGGTTTTCAACGTGGTCAGATGGTGGCTGATCGACGGTTTGCTCATGTTGAATTGTTCCGCAAGTTCACCAGCCGTCATGTCACGTTCGCGCAGCAATTCCAAAATGCGCCGTCGCGTGGGATCGGAGAGCGCTTTGAATCCCTCCCCTGCCATACATTCCTCCTTCGCTTCGCAATGTTCACACATTTTCTTATTTAGATAATTATCTAAACATCTACCGCGGACATGCGTGCGTTACGTTTCGCACGTTATGGTGGGAAGCATGATTGATTGGAGCAACCAGGACTGAGTTTTCAAAGAAGGCGCACCTTGCCCGTGTGGTGGAGCAATGGTGCGCCCGGTATTTCGCTTGACAGTCGCAAATTATGGGATCGTGGATCTGTCATAACGACTAGTCCACGATGATTCGACCTGTTTGAACGGTTGGTCGATAGTGATTTGTTTTACTGCTTCTGGTCATAGGGTGGGTTGATCATGCGGTCACGCCAATAGTAGACGTCATCATGTTCGCCGATTTCGCGATACACCTTGCATGGCTGTCCGAATGCGACCATATTGGCGGGAATATCTTTGGTAACCAGCGAGCATGCGCCAATCACCGAATTGTCGCCAATGGTGACGCCGGGAAGCACGGTAACGTTGGCGCCCAACCACACATTACGGCCGATGGTGACCGGCAGAGAATACTGTGTGACCTTCTCGCGCAGGTCAGGACGAATCGGATGGCCGGTGGTAATGATAGTGCAGTTCGGGCCGATCATGGTATGTTCGCCGATATGCACTTCACCATCATCAACTAACGTAAGGTTGAAATTGGCGTAAGCGTGCGCACTGAAATACGTGTTGCATCCCCAATTGGCATGTAACGGCGGTTCGATATAAGCGTCCTCGCCGAATTCGCCAAGCAGTTGGCGTGCGATTTCGTTGCGTTGCGTCATTTGACTGGGGCGGGTTGCATTGAAGTCGTATAGCAGTTCCATCTGTTCCTTCTGTGCTTTGATCATCTCTTCGTCATCGCAGGTGTAGATCAGTCCGGAATTCATGGTGTCAAGCACTCGTTGCGGCACAGTCATGGCAGCCTCCTTGCAGTCGTTCATGTCCGTTGCGATTATATACGAACACAACGCCACTCATGTCGTGATTCCGCATGCCTTTCGCGATTCTTTGCACAATCATCGGCCGCGCGTCTGCCAATATCGGAACGCCATGCAGTGTCATTTACCCCCATTTATTCCAGCATTGAAAACTCTGCGGATGGACGGAAGTACGTTGTCAACCAGGCGAATGGAATGTGCCTCGTTCGTGGGTGGTGGGATAGCATATTGTTGGTTTTGTCGTTGTGATTGTTAATTGCAAGTCAATAGTCGAAGGAGAATCATGACATATTCCAAGAATGCGCCGTTCCGCGCCGATGTGGTCGGTTCTTATCTGCGTCCGGACGAACTCAAGCAGGCTCGTGCAGATTATGCTGCAGGTATTATTGATGCCGCTGGATTGAAAGCTGTCGAAGACAGGCTGATCACTGATCTGGTTGCCAAGCAGAAGGCCGCCGGTCTGCATGTCATCACCGATGGTGAATTCCGTCGCGGCTGGTGGCATTTCGATTTCATGTGGGGCTTCAACGGCGTGGACCATGTCGCAGCCGCCCATCGCGTTGCCTTCCATGACGAGGTCACTCCCGCCGACACTGCCACGGTGACCGGCAAGCTCGACGGACACGATCATCCGTTCGTGGAGCATTTCAAGTTCGTCAAGCAGTTTGAAGATGACAATACCGTTGCTCGCCAAACCATGCCTTCCCCAGCGCAGACCCGTTTCGTGCTTACCGGCAACAAGAACGCCTACCCGTACGACGAGTTCTACAAAGATGACGACGAGCTGACCGCGGATATCGTGGCCGCATACCGTCAGGTCATTGCCGACCTGTATGCCGCCGGCTGCCGTAACGTGCAGTTCGATGACTGCACTTGGACTCGCCTGTGCGACAAGAGCGTGCGTGAGCGTCTCGGCTGGAGCGATGAGGATGCGGCCCGCCTGCAGCAGGAGAATCTTGACGTGATCAACACAGTGATCGCAGACCAGCCTGATGATTTGGTGATCAACACCCATATCTGCCGTGGTAATTTCCATTCCACGTGGCTGTCGTCCGGCGGTTATGCTCCGGTCGCAGCCAAGCTGTTCGGCGAAGAGAACGTGGACGCCTACTATCTGGAGTTCGACGACGACCGTTCCGGTGACTTCGCGCCACTGGCTGAGGTTTCCGGCGATAAACAGGTTGTGCTTGGCCTCGTCACCTCCAAGAGACCGGAACTTGAAGATCCGGAAGTGATTAAGGCTCGCATCTCCGAAGCGGCCCAGTATGTGCCGCTTGACCGCTTGTGCCTGTCCACCCAGTGCGGTTTTGCCTCAACTGAGGAAGGCAACAAGCTCACTGAGGAGCAGCAGTGGGCCAAGATCGCACTCGTAAGGTCCATCGCCGAAGAAGTCTGGGGCGAATAATCCAAGCCAATGCTCGGTACGACCAGCTTATGACATGGTCGTACCGGGCATTGTGTTATTCGATGATGTGAACGCGGAGCATTGGGCGAAACGTATAATACGGGACAGCAATCGTGAAATCATAACATCGCAGACAGGGAAAGCTATGAGAAAAGTGGCTTTTATTTGCATGCATAATTCATGCCGCAGCCAGATTGCCGAAGCGTTGGGAAAGCATCTACGCGGAACCGATTGTGATTTTTATTCCGCAGGTGTGGAAACCAAGCCGCAGATCAATCAGGATGCCGTACGACTCATGAAAGAGCTTTACGGCATCGACATGGAGAAAACGCAATACTCCAAGCTGATTTCGGATATTCCAAAACCTGACACCGCGATCTCCATGGGCTGCGACGTGGGATGTCCCTATATCGGCAAGGCTTTCGACGATAATTGGAATCTGCCAGATCCAACCGGGCACAACGATGAAGCTTTCATTGACGTCATCCGTCGCATCGAGGAAAACATCATGAAGCTCTAAAGGGTCTTGACCAGCATCCGTTCGAAGCCCACCAAGACCCTTCCAAAGCATTCTAGGTTAGCTTCTAGCACAATCAGCAGGCAGCTAAATTTTGCCAGCGTGATTTGGTAAGAACATTCACGTGCCCGACACGCACCTCGTGCATAAGAGGCACCGGCACCTCATCACACGTGTGATGATAGACAAAACCAACCTTCTCCTGCACCCGCTTCGACTTCAGATTGCCGTCATAATAGCCGCACCAAATCGCACTCATACCAAGATCAACAAAACCATGACGGATAACCTCCTTGGCTGCCTCCGGCATATAACCCCTCCCCCAGAAAGGCTTGCCCAGCCAGTAACCCAACTCACACTCATCATCACGATCCGTCATATCCGTATGACCATTAAGCTTTAACTCAATCGAACCAATGGGGTTATTGCTGCCGCGCTCGCAAATCGCGTAGCATTCCTTGCCATTGAGCACATGACGAATCGTATTGAGACTTTCTTCTTTCGATCGGTGTGCGGGCCAGCCCGCGATAGGCCCGATATCCGGATCTTTCGCATAGGAGTACAAGCTTTCCGCATCTGTTTCCGCCCAAGCCCTCAATGTCAGCCGTTCCGTTTCCAACATGTAGTCG
>OJIZ01000066.1_pt1 | contig 37507 bp, 25 predicted proteins | sample 1596071 | NCBI WGS metagenome assembly OJIZ01 (sample SAMEA4350127, study PRJEB24818) | metagenome | biome: human; feature: gut; material: faeces | place: Denmark | collected 2013-09
AGAATTACCCAGTGGGCTTTCTGACAGTTTCCTTGATTTCTCGGAAGAGCCCTTGGCTTCTGGTTCTGTAGCTCAGACCCATAGGGCTAGATTGTTGTCTGGTCAGGAAGTGATTGTAAAAATTCAGAGACCTGGTATTGATGAGGTCGTTAAGGAAGATATTCAGCTTCTCATTAAGCTTGCACGCCATATTCCAAAGCATTTTATACCTATGGTCGATGTTCAGGAGGTTTTGGAAAATCTGCGAGAAACTCTAATTAAGGAACTTGATTTCAGAAATGAAGCAGAGGCCATGAAGCGTTTTAAGGCAAATAACAGGGCTGTTGCTTGTCTAGGTGTCCCGGAGGTCTATGATTCCTTTACGACGCCACACCTCATAGTCGAAGAGTACATCGATGGGATTCCACTTAATGACTACAGCCAATTGCTAGGGGCTGGCTATGACCTGGAAGATGTGGGTAAGAAACTAATGCTGTCATTTATCAAGCAGGTTTTCAAAGACGGCTATTTTCATGGTGATCCTCATCCTGGAAATCTCTTGGTACGTGATGGCAAGATTTGTTTCATTGACTTTGGGATTATGGGTGAGTTGGAAGTGGGGATGCGTGCGTCCTTAAATGACATCCTATATAGTTTTACTGCTCAGGATGTTGACGGCATGACTAAGGCTATCTTGTCAGTCACCCAGTTTGATAATGGCCTAAACCGTGCGGTTCTAAGTCAGGATGTCGAGCAGATGCTGGGTCGTTATTCTGGTGTTGACTTGGGAAGTCTGTCCATGACAGATTTGCTAGAGGATTTACTGGCTATTTTCCAGAAGAACCATCTTAAAGCCTCGTCTCAAATTACAATTTTGGAGAAGGCTTCGCTTCAAATCGAAGGTATTTTCCGAGAGTTGGCCCCAAATATGGATTTAATGACTTTGGCCAAGGATTATTTCCTAGAAAATATGGGCCCTGATATGCTTAAACAGGCCCTAAATAAAGAGAGTATCTTGATTGAGCTCTTTTACCTGATTCGAAATGGGAAGAATATTCCACGTAGACTGCATCAGCTCTTAGAGCAAATTCTGAATGGACGAATTGTGGTGAACCATGATTTTATTAACTTTTCAGGACGGGTTAAAGTTTTTGAAAAAGTTATGAATAATCTGGTTTTGGCCTTGCTGACATTGGGATTTCTACTTTCCGGTGCACTTTTGTCCAATAAATCAGGTTTTGAAAGTCTTGCCTGGCTCTTTCTTGGACTTGGAGCTTTTCTAGCTTTAGTCACGCTAGTGCGTATAATTTTTAAGAAAAAAGGATAACATATGATTGAAACAACGAGGCCTGAGCTTGTGGCCTATCAAGAAGAGCGTTTAGCCAAATTTGTGAAAGAAAATCAAAAGTTAGAGAAAGGCCAAATTGTTTTTGCAGGGGACTCCATCACGGAGTTTTTTGCGTTGAAAAAATATTTGGGTCGAGACTTTCCCTTGGTTAACCGTGGGATTGCAGGGACAGACTCTGTTTGGCTTTTAGAGCACCTTAAAGAGCAAGTTTTAGATTTGGAACCTAGTAAATTGGCAATTATGATTGGTATTAACGATATCGGAAGGGGTTACCCTATTCGAGATATTGTTAATCGTATTTCCGATATTATCATGACAGTTCGTCAGGAATCCCTCTTTACTGAGGTCTATTTGCTGAGTGTTTTTCCGGTTAGTGAAAAATCACAATATGCTTCTAAAGTTAAGATTCGAAATAATGCGTCTGTCCGTGAGCTTAATCAACAATTAGCTGTTCTCCCTGGTGTGACCTATGTTGATCTTTATGATTACCTGACAGATGCCCAAGGACAGTTAAATGACACTTACACAACGGATGGTTTACACTTGAGTCCACAAGGTTATCAAGTCCTAGCAGAACCAATCAAAAAGGAGATTTTAGAATGAAGGTAGGCTTAGTCCTTGAAGGCGGAGGCATGCGTGGCTTATACACTGCTGGTGTTTTAGATGCCTTTTTAGAAGCTGGAATCAAAGTAGACGGCGTTGTATCAGTATCAGCTGGAGCGCTTTTTGGTGTTAATTACCTTTCTAACCAGCCCAAAAGAGCCCTTCGCTACAACAAACGATTCATGGGAGACCGTCGCTACATGAGTTTCTGGTCATGGCTGACAACAGGTAACTTCGTTAATAAGGAGTTCTCCTATTATAAGGTTCCTATGGAGTTAGACGTTTTTGATCAGGAGGCCTTTGCGGAGTCGGGTGTTCCCTTCTATGTGGTTACTACAGATATCGAGACCGGAAAACCAAACTATATCAAGATTGACCATGTCTTTGAGCAGATGGAAGCTCTTCGTGCAAGTTCCGCCCTACCTTTGGTTTCTGAAATTGTCGAGTACAAGGGTAAACGCTACATGGATGGTGGACTGTCTGATAGTCTTCCCATTGATTTTATGGAAAATTTGGGCTTTGACAAACTCATTGTCGTTCTGACGCGTCCTAAGGGCTACCGTAAAGAGCCATCTAAAACGAGTAAGCGGATCTACAAGCTCTTTTACCGCAAATATCCTGAATTTGTCCAAGTAGCATCAAATCGCCATATCCACTACAATAAGAGTATTGAAAAGATTGAGGCTTTGGAAAAAACTGGAAATCTTTATGCCATTCGTCCAGAGCATGCGCTTGAAGTTGGTCGATTGGAGAAGGATCCTGAAAAATTTGAGGCCATCTATCAAGAGGGATTGGAACAAATGCGAAATGAGATGTCTCATCTCAAAACATTTCTTGGAGACAACTAAAAACGTGCTCGGTTGAGCACGTTCTTTTAGTTATTCATTTGTCGAGCTTGACGGCGTTCTTTGACTTTTTGACGACGCCTTTTCTCATTGATAAAAATCAAGTAGATCACGTAAAGTGGTAATAAGAGGAAGCAGAACAAGGCGAAATGTTTCATAAAGTTTTGCTTATTGCTTGTTTGTTTCTCTTTTTGACCTCCTGAAAAGAGAAAGAAGCCAGTTTTAGTTGACTTGACAGTACTTGCTTTAATCTTAGGTGACACTGTTTTTAAGCCATTATCGACAAGGACATAATCATCTTTAACACTAATCTTAGGCTCTAGTCCTTTTTTGACTGTGGCATAGACATCTTTTTGGATATCGTAGTTTTTACCATCAATCTTTTGTTTGCCCTTGCTTAGGACTTTCTTGTAGGAATAGTCTTTAAACATTTTCTCAATAAGGGAGTTACCGAAGGCATGACGGATTTTTTCACTACTTTCATCTTCCCAGTTTCCAACGCCCAGGATAACTGAAATGACACGTTGATTTCCTCGTTTGCATGTGGAGATGTAGTTGTAGTCTCCACGAGGACTTGATCCTGTTTTTAAGCCATCAACACCTTTGAGGCCATAATCAGCACCAGGCAAGGAGTAGTTGTAATTTTCAAAGGTTTCCTCGTATGGTGTTCCTTTTTTGACAGTTACTGTCTGTTGGCTAGTGTATTTAAGGATTTCAGGGTGATGTTTGATAAGGTTATAAGCCATGATAGACAAATCACGAGCTGTCGTCTGGTTAGAGTGGTTATTATCATAACGTTTTGGCGTGTAGTACCCTTTGTAAGATGCCGCACCAGCTCCAGAGGCATTATACCATTTAGTATTTGTCATGCCGAGCTCTTTAGACTTTTCGTTCATGCGATCAATCCACTTGTCAGGGTCATTATCACTGAGATAGTTGGCAAGCATGACTGTTGCTGCATTTGAAGAGGGAACAGCTGTCATAGTGATAAGTTCCGAAACCGTGTATTTAACTCCAGAAACAATCTTGTTGTTTGAAATTTCATAGATATTAGCAATAGCCTCATCGGTTGGTTTGGCTGTAATCACGGTATCTTCTTTGATTTCTCCCTTTGATAAAGCATCAAAAACCAAGTAGAGAGACATGGCCTTACTCATGGAAGCGGGATCACGTACTTCATCAATGTTATCTTGCCAAAGGATATCACCAGTATTGGCATCAATCAAAAGTGATGATTTAGGTCGATAGGTCTCTGTGGCTTCCTTGTAGCCCGCTTTTTGTGCTATATCTACTAGTTGGTCAGCGGATGACAGACTGGGAGCTAAAGCTAGACTAGCTACCAGGAAGAGTCCTAACAATTTCTTTTTCAAAATAATCTCCTTAGTAACAACGTTTTTATGCTCTTTCAAAAAGCATCCTTTAATCTATTTTTGTTATTTGTTTGTAAAAAAAGTCATACTCGTCTATTATAGCATAGTTTTGGGTGGTTTTATCAGTATTCTTGGGGGACTTCCTTGAATAGAGTATAAAAAAACGTGTCATGGACACGCTTTCTTTTATTTATTGATTTGTCTTGCTTGACGACGTTCTTTGACTTTTTGACGACGTCCTTTTTCATTAAGGTAAATCAAGTAGATGAGACCAACTGGGATAAGGCATAGCAACCAGAAATAAACTGGGAGTTGACCATTATTTGTTGCTTTAGTAGCCTTTTTATCTTTTTGGTTACTTCCAAAATCAAACCATCCCTTAACTTTAGTTGCCTTAACAGAAGTAGCCTTGATCTTAGGTGATACTGTCTTCAGACCATTATCAATGACAATGTGATCATCTTTAACAGAGATTTTAGGGTCTTTGCCTTTTTTGACTGTGGCGTAGACATCTTTTTCGACAGTGTACTTTTTACCGTCGATTTCTTGTTCACCCATGCTAAGAACTTTCTTGTAAGAGAAGTCTTTATACATTTTCTCAACGAGAGCATTACCAAAGGTATGGCGGATTTCTTCACCTGTTTGGTCAGACCAATCACCAGAACCCATGATAACAGCAATCATACGTTGATCACCACGCTTGATGGTATCAATATAGTTGAAGGCACCTTCTGGGCTAGATCCTGTCTTCAAACCATCAACCCCATCAATTCCGTATTTGGCACCTGGAATAGAGTAGTTATAAGTCTCGAAGGTTTCTTCGTAAGGTGTTCCCTTTTTAACTGTGACAACAGGTTTGCTTGTGTACTTAAGAATTTCTGGGTATTTCTTGATGAAGTTATAGGTCATGATAGCCAAATCACGCGCAGTTGTTTGGTTGGTTTGGTTGTTATCATAACGTTGAGGACTGTAGTAACCTTTGAAGGCAACAGCAACGGCACCAGAAGCGTTAAACCATTTGGTATTGGTCATCCCAAGTTCTTTAGATTTTTCATTCATCATGTCTAGCCATTTATCAGGATCATTATTGGTCAAGTAGTTGGCCAGCATCACGGTTGTAACGTTAGAGGAAGGTACCGCCGTCATAGTGATGAGTTCTGAAACGGTGTAATCAACACCCGCAACAATCTTGTTGTTGGAAATTTCGTAAATATCGGCAATAGCTTGGTCGGTTGGAGTAGCTGTGATAACAGTATCTTCAGAAATCTCTCCTTTAGACATAGCTTCAAAGACCAAATAAAGTGTCATGGCCTTAGACATAGAAGCAGGGTCACGCACCTCGTCAGCATTATCTTCCCAGAGGACATCTCCGGTATTGCCATCAATTAAGAGGGTTGATTTGGGACGATAGGCCTCAGTGGCTTCAGTATAACCAGCAGCGCGTGTGATATCCATCAATTCGTCTGCACTAGACAAACTCGGTGCTAGGGCTAGACAAGCTGCTAAAAGGACGGCAACAATTTTCTTTTTCACAATGTGTCTCCTTTAATATCTATGGGGTTCTGTATCTGGCAGAACCTATTTCTATCTATTAATAACATTTGCCTGTCAAAACCCTAAATTCAGTAGTGACAAACACCTTAATTATAACATATAAAAGTTAGAGTTTTCCCAACATTCGGCATTTTAATGTAATTTTTAGAATTGATTGAATGTTACACAAATATAGTTGGAAGTAGAAAAAAACGAGCTTGCTCGCTCGTTACTTTTCATCTTTTATCCTTGTCACTTGGTGGTAAATCATGAACCAGGTTTCATTTCGACGCCAGATACTAGTGTGGAAATTTCCTCCCAACTCATAACTAATTAATTTCGTTTTTTGGCTGACAGATGTCATCTTGAAGCTGTCAAAGTTATTGAGAAGTGGTTGTTGATTGGCGATGACTTCTTCACGAGTGTGATGATGACCATTTTCATCTATTAAGTAGAAATCAGGTGCCAAGAGATTTTCATAGTCAGGAATTTTCGACAGAATAATCTTTTCATTGCGAGAGAGTTTGTGAAGGACATTACCATAAATTTCATCTTCAGGAATGGCAGCGGGCTCTACGTGGACATCAGTGTCGTAGACAGAAAAACGCTTGCTGAGGACCTCCTCGATTTGTTCGGTAATGGCATGACTCTCGTAAACAGAGAGGTCAGGATTCATTTCAACCACAATATCAAGATAGACGTTGCTACCATAAGAACGGCCACGTTGCTTCTTAACCTTAGTGACTTTTGGAATCTCAAGAATGGCTTTTTCATAGGCCTTGAGGTTTCTCTCGTCGAAACCGTCTGACAAACTAAAGGTTGCTTCCATGAAGATATCATAGGCTGTCTTTAGGATGAAGAAGGTAATGATAATAGCAGTAATATAGTCAATAATCGTAAGGTTGAAGGATGCTGCAACGATAGCGATTGAGGTACCAATAGAAGTTACAGCATCAGAGAGATTGTCCTTGGCAGCAGCAATCAAAGCACTAGATTTTAGCTTTTTAGCAAGTCTTTTATTGTAAAAGTAAACACCGCACATGACGAGAGCAGATAGGATACCGACAGTAGCACCAAGTGGATCAACCACTGTTTCCTCTCTTAGAAAAATCTTTCGGACAGTTTGAATCAGGACCTGGAAACCTACCACGAACATGATAAAGGAAGTGACTAGGCTTGATAAGTCTTCAATCTTCCAATGACCAAACCTATGATCTGCATCAGCTGGTTGACTAGCTAGGTGCAATCCAATGAGTAGGGCAACGTTCCCTAAAATATCTGACAAGTTATTGAAACCATCGGCAATCAAAGAGCTAGAGTTTAAAAAGTGTCCAGCTAGAAGTTTTGCAATGGTAAGAAGAAGGTAGGCAGCAATGCTGACAATAGGACCTCGTCTGGCTGCTCTTAAATTTTCATACGTAGTCATAGGATTACCTTTTCTCTTAAAATACAAGTTTAAATTATAGCATAAAACTATAACGAGTTAAAGGTTGTAAGCCCTTTAAACTTGTGGAGTCACTCATTTTTAAAACTTTATAGAAAATGCCTAGTAATCAGGGTGTTTTTTCAGTATTTTCCGAATATTCCCTACAAATTATGGTATAATTTAGGGTGTAAAACAGTCTAAAAAGAGGTTTTTATGGAACATTCGACATGGCACAAGCTTCTGAAAGAGGAACTGCCAGATCATTATTTTTCAAAGATAAATCAGTTTATGGACCAGGTTTATAGTCAGGGAACGGTTTATCCGCCACGTGAAAAGGTTTTTAATGCCTTGTTAGAGACCCCATTTGAAGAAGTGCGGGTGGTAATTCTTGGTCAGGACCCTTATCATGGGCCTCATCAAGCCCAAGGACTATCCTTCTCAGTACCTGATAGCCTCCCTGCTCCCCCGTCTTTGAAAAATATTCTCAAGGAGTTAGAGGAAGATTTGGGTCCGAGACCCTTTCATGATTTAACTTCATGGGCTGAGCAGGGGGTGCTCTTGCTTAATGCCTGTTTGACGGTTCCCGCTGGTCAAGCAAATGGGCATGCCGGTCAGGTTTGGGAACCATTTACAGATGCTGTGATTAAGGTTCTCAATCAAAAGGATACTCCTGTTGTCTTTATACTTTGGGGTGGCTATGCTCGTAAGAAGAAGTCTCTGGTGACCAATCCAAAGCATGCCATTATTGAGAGTGCCCATCCGAGTCCCTTGTCGGCCTATCGTGGTTTTTTTGGCAGCAAGCCTTTTTCAAAAGCCAATGCTTACCTTGTATCTCAAGGCCAATCCCCAATTGATTGGTTGAAGTAAAATAGAAAGTTGGAAGATTATGTTACTGATTAAAAATGGTCGTGTTGTAGACCCTAAGTCTGGTTTGGATACGCAAGCTGATGTTCTTGTTGATGGTAAAAAAGTCGTTAAGATTGCGGAAAACATCGAAGCTGGAGATGCTCAAGTCATCGATGCGACTGGTCTTGTGGTTGCTCCTGGTTTGGTTGATATCCATGTTCATTTCCGTGAGCCAGGTCAAACCCACAAAGAAGACATTCATACTGGTGCCTTGGCAGCGGCTGCAGGTGGTTTTACAACAGTTGTCATGATGGCTAACACTAATCCAACGATTTCAGACAAGGAAACCTTGGAGGAAGTCTTGACTTCAGCAGCTAAGGAAAATATCCATGTTAAGTCTGTTGCGACTATTACAAAGAACTTTGATGGTGAAAACATCACTGATTTTAAGGGCTTGCTTGAGGCCGGTGCAGTTGGATTCTCAGATGATGGTATTCCATTGACCAATGCTGGTATTGTCAAAAAGGCCATGGAGCTAGCTAAGGAGAATAATACCTTTATCAGCCTTCACGAGGAGGATCCAGATCTTAATGGCATTCTTGGTTTCAATGAAAATATTGCTAAAAAAGAATTCCATATTTGTGGGGCAACTGGTGTAGCTGAGTACAGTATGATTGCGCGTGATGTCATGATTGCTTATGATACACAAGCACATGTTCATATTCAACACTTGTCAAAAGCTGAATCTGTAAAAGTAGTTGAATTTGCCCAAAAACTTGGAGCGCAAGTTACTGCCGAAGTGGCACCTCAGCATTTCTCTAAAACTGAAGACCTCTTGCTCTCAAAAGGTGCTAATGCCAAGATGAACCCACCACTTCGTTTGGAATCTGACCGTCAGGCCGTTATCGAAGGGTTGAAATCTGGAGTCATCTCAGTTATTGCCACAGACCACGCGCCACACCATGCAGATGAAAAGAATGTCGATGATGTGACTAAAGCACCATCAGGAATGACTGGTCTTGAAACATCTCTATCTCTTGGATTGACCTACTTGGTTGAAGCGGGTCACTTAAGCTTGACGGAACTCTTGAAAGTAATGACTAGCAACCCATCTGATCTTTATGGCTTCGATGCCGGTTACTTGGCTGAAAATGGACCAGCTGACCTTGTAATCTTTGCGGACAAAGAAAAACGTCAGGTCACAGCAGACTTTAAGTCTAAAGCAGCCAATTCACCATTTGTAGGCGAAGAGCTTACGGGCAGTGTTAAATACACTATCTGTGACGGTGAGATTGTTTATCAAGCCTGAGTTTTCGCCCCTACTTATTTGAGAAACCGAATGAAATTGTTATGGTTTTGTCTATTGCCATTTCTTTTGGTTTTAGGGCTAACAGTAAGGAGAGATTATGAAAAAATTTTTGATTTGGCTTGGTTGTTTAATAGCTTTTATAGTCCCCGTAATTTCTGTTAAAGCTGATGACGTTAGTTATCGTATCCCCTCATACAAAGGGCATCTAAGTATTTCGGATAATAGTAGTGCTACATTTACGCAGGAAATTACTTATGATTTTGAGAGTGATTACCATGGGCAGTATGTCACATTAGGTAGTGCAAAGCCAGTTCCAGATGGTTTTTACATTAGTGGTAATCCAACGGTCACAGCGACAGTAAATGGCCAAACCAAACCCTATGTTAAGGTTGAAGCATCAGAATTATCAGATGGAACTAAGCTGAAAGTTTACAACCAGGGGCATAGTGGTGATAAAGTTGTTCTTAAGGTTACTTGGCAAATTAATCGTATTTTAAATCTTTATTCTGATGTTGCTGTTCTCAATTGGTTTCCGATTTCCGATTGGGATAAGTCGATTGGTCATGTTGATTTTACTGTTGATGGTTTAGATTCCAATAAGGGTGAGCTTTATGCTCATGCAGGATTCTTTCAAAAAAATCCTCAGGTTCAAAGGACGGATGAAGGCTATAATATTCAGTTTGATCATTTTCCTGCAAAGGGGAAACTCGAACTTCATGCTTATTGGCCTATGACACCAAGTCTAAAATCTAAAAATTCCGCTAGTATCATCAATAGTTCAGCTAAAGATAAATTCCTAAAACAGGAAAATGATATTGTGAGAAATAGAAAGATTTATCACATCATTTTCTATGGTTTTTTCCCAGGACTTCTCCTCGTCCTATTTGTTTTAGCTATCGTGTTTTATAGTTCAGTATTGAGAAGCACTAGGCCACCACGTTTTCCAAAGGATAGTAGACTTTATGACATTCCCCAAAATCTAGCTCCTCTAGTGCTTGCTCAGAACGTCTACAACCAACGATTTGACATTAGTGGTCTGAATAGTGTGACTTATCCAATATCCTTTAACCATATGGTCCAAGCAACGATTCTGGATCTTATAGATAGAGGAAATTTATCCTTTAATCAATCAACGGGAGAGCCAATCCTTGAATTTGTTAAAAGTGATGGTTTAGCCGATTTTGAAGTAGCTTTTATTGACATGCTTTTTGATGGTCAAAGTCAAGTCAAAGAGAAGGATATGTTCTCACGATACTATATCAACAAAGATGAAATTGAAAGTCAGTATAAAAAAGCTAAAAATAGGACAGAAAGAGATAAGCTTCGTTCAATTGGTAGAAATATTAGAAGTCTATTTTTGGAAGATGCTACAAGGGTTACCCAAGGTGTCGAAAATCAAGAAAAGAAGCTCGGATTACCAAGCCTATATAGGCAGCTGACTCCTTCAGAAACTCATTTATCTTCAGTAGCAAACATAATGTTTATATCTCTTTATGTACTCATTGCTATTGGTTTCTTCCTTCTCTCAATTGGTTTCTCCTCTAATTTATCCTTCTTATATTTACTCATTTTCTTCCCAGTTATTACCATACATTTTATTTATCGTCTTCAAATCAACGGGAGGGTAAAAGGGTGTCTTGTTCCAGAAAACTCGGATATTTATTATCAATGGCATAGTTTTAACAACATGATTAAGAGTATCGGGCAGTTTAATCAAGCAGAATTACAATCCATTGTTTTATGGAATCGTATTCTAGTCTATGCGACACTTTATGGACAGGCCAAGAAAGTTAGTGATGTACTGAAACGTTACAATATTCACCTTAGTAATCCATCTTTAGATGCCTTTACTTATTCACCTGTATCTTTTGCCATGCTTCACAATTCAACTGCATTACAAAGCTATGTTTCTGCTTCAGATACTGTAAGTAACTTTTCTATCAACTCAAGTAGTGGTAGTGGAGGCTTTAGTGGTGGAGGCTTCTCTGGTGGGGGTGGAGGCGGCGGAGGCGGTGCCTTCTAAGCTACACTAGTCGGACTTTACTATTAATAGAGACACTCAGTCTATATGATTTTGGGTGTCTTTTTGTTTGTCGAGGAATTACCTTCGTTCAAAAATGTTAGGAAGTTTGAGAGTGAAGAGATATAAAGTTACAAAAAAAGAGCCGGTGGCTCTTTTTCAATATCATCTTAATAACCAGGTTCAAAGATTTCAATTATTTGAGTCAGATAACCTGCATGTAAACCGATGCGATAGTCAACATTTGGCAAAGTCTTAACCAAATCATTCAGTTCTTTATCTTTGCTAACCTTGTCAGCCAAAACTGGCAATTCAACTACAAGGAGTTGTGAGTGATCTAGTTGGAGGTAACTACTGTTGACCTTGATATCAGGACGAAGTAGTTTAAATATCGCTTTATCCGAAGCTTGAAGTAGTTGATATAAATCTAAGTCAGGTAAAGGAATCTCACCAAACTGAGGACTGATATTAATGGAAATCTCGACATGTGACGCTCTCATTTCCAAAATACGATTTGAAAGAAAACTTGCTATGATTGGATTGCTAAGTCTATCCAAGTGTTCTTGGGTCTCTGGATTACCAATGCTATCATTGTCCGTTTTATAAATTTCAAGTAGACTAGTAGCTTTGGCGGTATCTTCGTTTTCCAAGGCAAGAGAAACATCCTTGAGATTTTTTTTGAATAGGTCGAAGGATTTTTGCTTTTGCGTGATAATTTGGATAAAGGATTTGCTGTAGTTAGTCATAGTACCCAACAATTTATGGCGTTCTTTGTTAAGTCTATCGATAGATTGTTGGTGGATAGCCTGGTTCCAATTGTAAAAATCCCATAGAAGTAGGGTGATATAGAGAACCAAGATAACAGAACTATTAGCATTGACTCTGAAAATTATTTCAAATAAATTTTTAGGATCATTAGCTGTCGTAAGGATACTGTTAAGACCATGGATAACAGTAAAGAAGACATAATAGACAGCTAGGAAGGCAGTGCTTCGCAACCAGTTACGTCTAGCCCAAACTTCGTCAAGACTACTCATCTGATTTAGGTCTACAGCGAAGATTTTAAGCGTTAGGAAAATGATTAATGGAGCTAAGATGTAGGTCAGGATATATAAGTTAGTATCGAGAGTAACATCACCTTTGATATGTAAGATGTGAGGGAGGATGACAAGTGAAAGTAGTCGTGTGGCCATATCAAAAAGGATAGTTGGATAAAAAGCGTAAAGCAAACGATGATAGAAAGAACGCTCTTTTACAAGAGCCAAATCAGCCACAAGGAAGAAAAGAGGGTCTACAACGATTTTTACGAGATTAAAATAGGATGCTGCAGCTACGTAGGACAAAAATAGTAGTAAGAGGTGTCCTCGTAGTGGCTTAACCTTAGACATAGTCTGGTAGAGGTACCAAATAGAAATGAAACTAACAGCCTGTAGGAGAGGATTGATAATATTAGTAATCATTGTAACCTCCTTTTGTTATGTCAATCTCGATTTGTAAGCGGTAAATACCAGCACGTGTATTAGAAACAATGTTGACGTTTGGATAAGTGGATAGGATCCTATTGACGCGTTTCAGTTCGGGATCAGAGAAATCAGAGGTAATAGCTGAATCTTCTTTAGTGCTTGAACTTTCAACGACAAAGTGTTGACTATCCTCGTCTTTAAAATAAGCATAGCTAAGGTATTTCTGTTCACTATCTTGTGCTTGGTCAATGACATGATCCAAGATAGTTGATAGGACATATACCCAATCTAAAGGATAAATAGGATAAACGGTAATGGGTTCTGGGACCTCCATACTAACCCAAACATCCAATTCTTTTGCCTTTAGAAATTTAGCTTCAAAGAGGACTCGCAAATCAGGGAGTTTAATATTTTCAAGTTTATCTCGATAAAAATGATCAATCTTTTTATCTAACGGATTTGGAGTCAGCAAGTAGTCAATTAACTCCTGAGCCTCCTCGTTTTGTTGGAAACGGATGATATCGTAGAGATTTTCAGCTTCGTCTTTGATGAAGAGCTCTTGGCTAGTTTTTTTCTGGTACCAAGTATTGATGTTCTGACTTGATTTTTGAAGAAGCTGAGAATGTTCCTCTTGAGCTTCTTGTGTTTGCGCACTGAGGTCCTTTCTATAGAGATTAACCTGTCCAGATAGAATCAAAGCTGTAATAATAAGAAAGGCAATGGTAAAGTGAATGTTTGTTGAAAGAAGTTCAGAAGTAAAGTAAATAATGGCTAGAGCACAAAGAGCAACAGAGGTTGATTTGTACCATGGTCTCGCTTTATCAATTTGCATCATTCGTGAGTAGTTCACTTGAAGAAGGGCACTTTGAGCAAACCATAGCAAAAAGGCAAGCAAGAGTATAAAGGGACCAGCAAAATAGTAATCCAAGACTGCAGGGAAAAAAATTGGAATAATCAGGAAAATGACCAATCTTACCGTTAAGGCAAAGGTGAAAGGTATGAAGAAAGTCTCCAAAATGGTATGTCTTAGATTTTTGTAGGATTTGGCAGCTAGAAAGAGTACAAGTGCAATAAAACCGGATTTTGGATAAAAAATGCCAAAATAACTAGAGGCAAAAATTGCTATACCAGCTAAAATAATAATCCAGTACCTAAGCGGCCTTTGCGTGGTCACCTTGAAGATAATAATTTGTAAAATAAAAGCTATACATGCCGTAAGCCCGTGAATTATGACATCACTCAATATCAAATATTCTCCTATTCGGGTAAAATCTATACAATCATGCTATTATACCATATCACAAAGAAAAAGAGCATACGAATTGCCTATAAGTGATAAAGATGTAAGGCTTTTCATTTTTCAAGCATATTTCTTGCCCATTAAGTTTTTTTAACCTATCCTAGATGTATAGTAAAATTTCGATAGAGGAGATCGATATGGTAAAACTTTCTAAAGAGACACATCTTGAGATGTTCACTAAAATGGAACGTATTCGTGAATTTGATTCACGTATTAATAAATTGGTTCGTCGTGGTTTTGTTCAAGGAATGACTCACTTTTCAGTTGGTGAGGAAGCAGCTAACGTTGGGGCTGTTCAACACTTGAGCTATAACGATATCTTCTTTTCAAATCACCGTGGTCACGGACAATCTATTGCCCAAGACATGGATTTGAATAAAATGATGGCAGAGCTTGCAGGAAAGGCGACAGGTGTTTCTAAGGGCCGTGGTGGTTCTATGCACTTGGCTGACTTTGAAAAAGGTAACTACGGAACTAACGGTATTGTTGGTGGTGGTTATGCTCTTGCCGTAGGTGCAGCTCTCACTCAGCAATACAAAGAAACAGGAAACATTGTTGTGGCCTTTTCAGGAGATGGTGCAACTAATGAAGGCTCATTCCATGAGTCAGTCAATATGGCAGCTACTTGGAAATTGCCGGTTATCTTCTTTATCATCAATAACCGTTATGGTATCTCAATGGATATTCATAAAGCTACAAACACACCTCACCTTTATACACGTGCGGAAGCTTATGGTATTCCTGGTTTCTACTGTGAAGATGGTAACGATGTTTTGGCTGTATACGAAACAATGGGCAAGGCTGTTGAGCATGTCCGTGGTGGCAACGGTCCCGCTATCGTTGAGGTAGAATCTTACCGTTGGTTTGGTCACTCAACTGCTGATGCAGGTGTTTACCGTACTAAGGAAGAAGTTGACGAGTGGAAGAATAATAACGACCCAATTATTAAATACCGTGACTATCTCGTTTCTGAAAATATCGCAAGCGCTGAAGAGTTAGATGCTATCCAAAGCCAAGTCAAGGCAGAGGTTGATGCAGCTTATGAGTTCGCCCAAAATAGCCCAGATCCAGAACTTTCAGTTGCCTTTGAAGATGTATGGGTAGACTAAAGAGAAAGGTTGAGGAATACAAGTATGAGTGAAACAAAATTGATGGCCTTGCGTGAGGCAGTAAACCTTGCTATGAGCGAGGAGATGCGTAAAGACGAAAACATCTTCCTTATGGGTGAAGATGTTGGTATCTATGGTGGTGACTTCGGTACATCAGTTGGGATGTTGGCAGAGTTTGGTGAAAAACGTGTTAAAGATACACCAATTTCAGAGGCAGCTATCGCTGGTGCAGCTGTTGGATCTGCCATCACAGGTCTTCGTCCAATCGTTGACTTGACTTTCATGGACTTCATCACGATTGCCCTTGATGCTATCGTTAATAATGGTGCGAAAAACAACTACATGTTTGGTGGTGGTTTGAAGACTCCTGTAACCTTCCGTGTAGCTTCTGGTTCAGGGATTGGTTCTGCGGCACAGCATTCACAATCTCTTGAGTCATGGTTGACTCACATTCCAGGGATTAAAGTGGTTGCTCCAGGTAATGCTAACGACGCTAAAGGTCTTTTGAAATCTGCTATTCAGGACAATAACATTGTTATCTTCATGGAACCAAAAGCACTTTACGGTAAGAAAGAGGAAGTGACTCAAGATCCTGATTTCTACATTCCACTTGGAAAAGGTGAAATCAAGCGTGAAGGGACTGACCTTACTATTGTCACATATGGTCGTATGTTGGAACGTGTTCTTAAGGCTGCTGAAGAAGTGGCTGAACAAGGTATTAACGTTGAGGTCGTTGACCCACGTACGCTTATCCCACTTGATAAGGAATTGATTTTCGAGTCAGTTAAGAAGACTGGTAAACTGATGCTGGTCAATGATGCATATAAGACTGGTGGGTTCATCGGTGAGATTGCTGCTATGGTTACTGAAAGTGAAGCATTTGATTACCTTGACCACCCAATTGTACGTTTAGCAAGTGAAGATGTGCCTGTACCTTATGCGCGTGTCTTGGAACAAGCGGTTCTTCCAGATGTTGAAAAGATTAAGGCTGCTATTATCAAGATGGCCAATAAAGGAAACTAACTTTCTAGCGACGGTTAAGTGATATGTCTCGCTAGTAAAATGTGTTTCTTGATTTAACTGTGAGAGTATCGGAAAATATAATTTAAAGTAGAAAGGAGGGGGCGTTAAAGCGTTTGAGTTGATTTGAACTCAAACGAAATGCTTCGGAATTTAGATAGTTTTATTTGTGTGCAAGCACACTAACGTAAAACTCCTAAAATTCTGTCGCATTTTAGCGTTCTTAGTATCATAAAATATGGCTTTTGAGATTATTATGCCAAAGCTTGGTGTGGACATGCAGGAAGGCGAAATCATCGAGTGGAAGAAACAAGAGGGTGATGTGGTTAATGAGGGGGATATCCTTCTTGAAATCATGTCAGATAAAACGAACATGGAACTTGAAGCAGAAGATTCTGGTGTTCTTTTGAAGATTACCCGTCAAGCTGGTGAAACAGTACCAGTTACTGAAGTTATCGGTTATATTGGAGCAGAAGGTGAAGTTGTGGCTGATAATGCTGCGAGCGCACCGGCTGCAGAAGCTGCTCCGCAAGTTGAAGAAGTTGCTACTGTGGAAGCACCTGTAGTGGCAGCACAAGCCCAAGCCCCTGTCGTACACGAAGGTGGCAAAGTACGTGCAACACCTAAAGCACGTAAAGTAGCGCGTGAGTTGGGGATTGACCTCGCTCAAGTTCCAGGAACTGGAGCAAAAGGTCGTGTTCATGCTGATGACGTTGAGAACTTTAAGGGTGCTCAACCTAAGGCAACTCCGTTGGCACGTAAGATTGCAGCGGACCTTGGTATTGATTTAGCTAGCGTATCTGGAACAGGCTTTGGTGGTAAAATTACCAAGGAAGATGTCCTTGCAATCAGTGCCCCAGCCCAAGTTAAGGAAGCTGCAGCTGCACCTGTGGTTGAAGCTAAGCCAGAAAAAGTCTTGCCAGAAGGTGTGGAAGTTATCCCAATGTCTGCTATGCGTAAGGCTATCTCTAAGGGAATGACGCACTCTTACTTAACTGCGCCAACCTTTACCCTTAACTACGATGTGGACATGACTAACCTTATGGCTCTTCGTAAGCAAGTCCTTGATCCAATCATGAATAAGACTGGCATGAAGGTGACCTTCACTGATTTGATTGGTTTGGCAGTTGTGCGTACCCTTATGAAAGAGGAACACCGTTACCTCAATGCATCCTTGATTGATGATGCGCAAAATATCGAATTACACAAATTTGTTAATCTCGGTATTGCCGTTGGTCTCGATGATGGCTTGATTGTACCGGTCGTTCATGGTGCAGATAAGATGAGTTTGTCTGACTTTGTGGTGGCCTCTAAGGATGTCATCAAGAAAGCTCAGGCTGGTAAATTGAAGGCGGCAGAAATGTCAGGTTCTACTTTCTCTATCACTAACTTGGGAATGTTCGGAACCAAGTCATTCAATCCAATCATCAACCAACCAAACTCAGCTATCCTTGGTGTTTCAGCAACTATTCAGACACCGGTTGTTGTTGATGGTGAAGTTGTCGTACGTCCAATCATGGGGCTATGCTTGACTATTGACCACCGTATTGTAGATGGTATGAATGGTGCCAAATTCATGGTTGATTTAAAACATTTGATTGAAAATCCAATGGAATTGTTGATTTAAGTAAAAAAATATCTGAAAACTGAAGTTTTAAATAGAAAGGAGAGGGCGTTAAAGCGTTTGAGTTGATTTGAACTCGAACGAAATGCTTCGGAATTTAGATAGTTTTACTTGTGTGCAAGCACACTAACGTAAAACTCCTAAAATTCTGTCGCATTTTAGCGTTCTTAGTATCATAAAATATGGCTTTTGAGATTATTATGCCTAAGCTTGGTGTGGACATGCAGGAAGGCGAAATCATCGAGTGGAAGAAACAAGAGGGTGATGTGGTTAATGAGGGAGATATCCTTCTTGAAATCATGTCAGATAAAACGAACATGGAACTTGAAGCAGAAGATTCTGGTGTTCTTTTGAAGATTACCCGTCAGGCTGGTGAAACTGTACCAGTTACTGAGGTTATTGGTTATATTGGAGCAGAGGGTGAAGTTGTGGCTGATAATGCAGCCAGTGCACCTGTTGCAGAAGCAACTGCTCAATTAGAATCTGCTGGTCTTGAAGTTCCTAAAGCTCCTGCCACAGCTGCTCCAGCAGCTACTGCAGAAAAAGCACCACTTGCTGATAATGAGTACGATATTATTGTTGTCGGTGGTGGTCCTGCTGGTTACTATTCTGCCATTCGTGGGGCACAACTTGGTGGTAAGGTTGCTATCATTGAAAAATCTGAATTTGGTGGAACATGTTTGAATAAAGGATGTATTCCAACTAAGACCTACCTTAAAAATGCAGAAATCCTTGATGGGCTTAAGATTGCTGCAGGTCGTGGTATCAACTTAGCGTCAACAAACTACACTATCGATATGGATAAGACTGTTGACTTTAAGAACTCTGTTGTTAAGACTCTTACTGGTGGTGTTCAAGGTCTTTTGAAGGCTAACAAGGTTACTATTTTCAATGGTCTTGGTCAAGTTAACCCAGATAAGACAGTTACTATTGGTTCAGAAACAATCAAGGGACGTAATATTATCCTTGCGACTGGATCAAAAGTTTCACGTATCAATATCCCTGGAATTGAGTCACAACTTGTGATGACATCAGATGATATCCTTGACTTGCGTGAATTGCCTAAATCACTTGCTGTTATGGGTGGTGGTGTCGTTGGTATCGAACTTGGTCTTGTTTATGCTTCATACGGTGTAGAAGTAACTGTTGTTGAGATGGCTGACCGCATTATTCCTGCTATGGATAAAGAAGTGTCACTTGAACTTCAAAAAATCCTTGCTAAGAAGGGTATGAAGATCATGACTTCTGTTGGTGTTTCTGAAATTGTTGAAGCCAACAACCAATTGACCCTTAAACTTAATAATGGTGAAGAGATTGTAGCTGATCGCGCCCTTCTTTCAATCGGTCGTGTTCCTCAGTTGGATGGTCTTGAAAATCTTAACCTTGAATTAGACCGTGGTCGTATCAAAGTGAATGCTTATCAAGAAACATCAATCCCTGGTATCTATGCACCGGGTGATGTAAACGGAACTAAGATGCTTGCTCACGCTGCTTACCGTATGGGTGAAGTTGCAGCTGAAAATGCTATGCATGGTAACGTTCGTAAGGCTCACCTTGACTACACACCAGCTGCTGTATACACACACCCAGAAGTCGCAATGTGTGGTCTTACTGAAGAAGATGCACGCGCTAAATATGGTGATGTCCTCATTGGTAAATCAAGCTTTGCTGGTAATGGACGTGCTATTGCTTCAAACGAAGCTCAAGGTTTTGTTAAAGTCGTTGCAGATGCGAAGTACCATGAAATCCTTGGTGTTCATATCATTGGACCGGCTGCAGCTGAATTGATTAACGAAGCGTCAACAATTATGGAAAATGAATTGACTGTAGATGAGCTCTTGCAATCTATCCACGGTCACCCAACCTTCTCTGAAAACATGTACGAAGCCTTTGCTGACGTACTTGGAGAAGCAATCCATAACCCACCAAAACGTAAATAAGATAAATGAATTAAATTCTCGGACAAAGGTTCGGGAATTTTTTCATACATTTTCATTTGTATTTATTTGAAAAAATGGTTACGGATTTTCAATAGTTTTGTAGAAACATACGAATATTAAGTTAAAGAGTTTTCTATCAAGAGAGAAAGTTTATTTATAATTTTATAATATTTCTATTTTATTTAGAAAATTTTTAATAATAACCTTTCCACGAGAGTTTTTCTGTGGTAAAATGGTTCAAGTATTACAAATGCAAAAGGAAAGTTAAATGCGAACAAAAGATTTTATCTACTATGCTAGTGCGGCTGTTCTCTTGGCTGTAACTACCCAGGTTGCTCAAGCAGACGAAGTGGCAACACAAACGCCTTCTATTACTGAAGGAAATCAGTATCAACCTGCGACAGCGGCTGAGATTTTTGGTGGAGAAGCAGCCTTACCTGTAACTCCTAGTTCAACGGTTTCAGCACCCGCAGCTTCGAGTGAAGTGGCAAAAGCTAGTGCTCCAGCGGTATTTACGTCTCCTGCTTCACAGAGTTCCGAGGCTGCAACGGCAACTGCATCAACATCTGTAGCTAACTCAACAACGATTGTTACGTCTACATCAGCAGTGACTTCAAACGCTAGCTCTGAGAGTGTGACCGCTTCTGCACATTCAACAGCTTCTGAAGCCCCTAACAGCGCTGTTGCCACACCTGCTAAATTAACGAATTCTACGGATGTTCCTTCGCCAACCCTTAAGGTGCAACCGAAGACTTTTATCGATGTCAGCAGCCATAATGGTGAAATCAGTGTAGATGACTATCGTGCTCTTGCACGCCAAGGTGTTGGTGGTGTCGTTGTCAAGTTGACTGAGGATACTTGGTACAACAACCCTAAAGCACCATCACAAGTTCGCAATGCACAAATTGCCGGTCTTCAAGTATCTACCTATCATTTTTCTCGATACACAACAGAGGAAGAAGCACGTGCAGAGGCTCGTTTCTACATTCAAGCTGCACAAAACCTTAACCTTCCAAAGAGTACTGTTATGGTTAACGATTTCGAAGACTCTAAGATGCTTCCAAATATCAACCGTAACACTCAAGCGTGGGTTAACGAAATGCGTAAGCATGGATACAACAACTTGATGTTCTACACAAGTGCTAGCTGGTTGGATGAGAATAATCTAGGCTACCGTGGACCTGTCTCAACCTCTCAATTTGGTATCGAAAATTTCTGGGTCGCACAGTACCCATCATCAACTCTTACAGCAACGAGTGCCAAAAACATGCGCTATAATGCCAAAACTGGTGCATGGCAGTTTTCAGCTACGGCTAATCTCTTGCCAAGTAAACATGTCTTCGACCACAGCGTGGATTATACAGGACGTTTCACAGCTAATGCTAGTGCTGAGGTTGATGCAACTCAAGGCAATTTGAGTGGAACCATTTCTATTGTCAATAATAATCCAACTCTTGGTAGCTTTGATGTAGTCATCTCTAATGTCAAAGCACCAAATGGTGTTGAAACAGTCTCTGTTCCAATTTGGTCAGAAATTAATGGTCAAGATGACATTATCTGGTATACGGCTAACCGTCAAAATAATGGAACTTATACAGTAAACGTTAAGGCTTCAGCGCATAAAAACTCGACAGGGCTTTATAATATTCACCTTTATTATGTTCAAAAAGATGGTCAATTGACGGGTGTTGGTGGAACAACTACGCAAGTCTTTATTGGTAAGACACCTGAGCAGTTGAAACCTAAAGCAAGTTTTGCTATTGAAAACAATAATGCCAAGGCTGGAACTTTTGACGCCGTTATCACTAATATCTCAGCACCACTAGGTGTTAAAGAAGTTTTGGTGCCATCTTGGAGTCTTGAAAATGGTCAAGACGACCTTATTTGGCATAAGGCGACTAAGCAAACTGATGGCAGCTATCGTGTAACCATTAAGGCAAGTGAGCATAAGGGCACTAAAGGAAATTACCGTGCCGATGCTTATATCGTGGATAACTCTAACAATCGCCATTATATTGCTGAAAAAGTAGTGGCTGTTGATTATGCTCGACCAAGTGGTGTCCTTACGATTGAAAACAACAATACTGCAGCAGGTACTTTTGATGCAGTTGTTCGTAACCTTGTTGCTCCTACAGGTTTGAAAGAAGTTCTTGTTCCTTCATGGAGTTTAGCTGGTGGTCAAGACGACCTTATCTGGCATAAGGCAACTCGTCAAGCCGATGGTTCTTACCGAGTGACTATCAAAGCAACGGATCATAAGAATTCAACTGGTAAGTACCGTGCCGATGCCTACCTTGTAGATGACTCTAACAAACGTTTCTACCTTACTGAAAAAGTAGTAGAAGTTACTCAAACTCGTCCTAGTGCAAGCCTCTTTATTGAAAATAATAATGCTGATTTAGGTACTTTTGACGCTGTTATCCGCAATATCGTAGCACCAAATGGGGTTAAGGAAGTTTTAGTTCCTTCATGGAGTCTCGTTAATGGACAAGATGATCTCGTTTGGCACAAGGCTAGTCGCCAATCTGATGGTAGTTATCGTGTAACAATCAAGTCTAGTGAGCATAAGAATTCACTAGGAAATTACCGTGCTGACGTTTACATCGTAGATAATGCCAACCAACGTCATTATGTCACTGAAACCATTGTAGATGTAAAACATAATAAACCAGTAGGTACCATTTCAGTAGTTAATAACAATAAAGATACTGGTACTTTTGATGTCATTATCAGTGATGTTTATAGTCCTAAGGGTGTTCGTACTGTTCAAGTACCTATTTGGTCTGAAAAAGACGGACAAGATGATATTCGCTGGTATGAAGCCACACGTCAAGCTAATGGCACTTATGCGGTAAATGTTCAAGCTACTAACCACAAAAATTCAACAGGCTTGTACAATATTCATTTGTACTACATTTTAAATGATGGGTCACAAGTTGGTGTTGGTGGCACAACGACAACTCTTGAGTTTCGTAATGCTAAGACTAAAACGCAAACCTATATCACTAATGTTAATTCAGAAGCAGGTAGTTTTACAGTTGTTGTTGATCAAGCGCCACAAGGACGTCAGATTAAGAATATTCGTGTAGCTGTATGGTCAGAAAGCAACCAAGGCAACCTTTCTTGGTACAATACAGCACCTACTGGAACACATACTGAAATCAATGTATCGACTGTTAATCATAAGAATCTAATTGGTAACTATACGACTCACGTTTATGTGGACTATTTAGACAATACTGTAGATGGATTTAACCTTGGTGAGACAGCTCTTGCTCCACGTAATCGTCGTGTTGAGCCTCAGACAACTTATTATTCTCAACGTGACCCTCGTTGGGCTTCTAAGTGGTATGGTGTCAGCAATATGGACCAGTCAGGCTGTGTTCCAACCTCACTTGCCATGACCTTTACAGATATTTTGGGAACTGTCATTGCACCAACGACAGTTGCGGATTATTTATACTACAATACAAATTCATTCAATAAAACATCAGTTGCTGGTACAGATGCGGATGGTATTGTATTAGCAAGTAAAAATTGGGGTCTGAAGAGCAACGTACTTTCAAGTATTGCTAACATTGCCTCAGCTTTGATGTCAGGGCAACACGTTTTGGCGGCAGTAGGAGCAAGTCAATTTATCAATTATCCTTACACGCATGAAATCGTACTTCATGGCTATGATAATGGTAAAACATATGTTCGTGATCCATTTAACGCCAATAACAATGGATGGTATTCATTGGATTACATTCATGGTGTTCAAAGTAGAGATGCAATGGATACTAAGCTTGGTGCACCATTCTTCTCTGTCTTTGCTTAATCTATCAATCAAAGGTCTTTAGAAGGAAACTTCTAAGGGCTTTTTAGTGTTGATTTTTGATAGTTATGTTGTTATTTACCTATTTTCAGAATATTATATAAAGGATTGAAATCTTATATTTATAGGTTTTTACGTTATTATTTTGGGTTGTGTTAGTACTATTAGCATAGAAATTACTTAAATTTTTATCATTTTTGTAGTTTTTTTAGAGAATTATCACTTTTCCTCTATTCGTAAGATATTTTCTATGGTAAAATGGGTGACGTATTAAAAAGTGTCAAAGGGAAGTTAAATGCGAACAAAAGATTTTATCTACTATGCCAGTGCAGCTGTCCTCATGGCGGTGACCACTCAGGTGGCCAGTGCGGATGAGGTAGCCACTCAAATGCCTACAGTTACTGAAGGGAACCAATATCAACCTGCGACTGCAGCAGATATTTTTGGTGATGGAGCAGTTCTTGCGCAAGAGTCACCAGCAGCAAGACCAAGTTTAACTGTTGCGGAAACATCGACAGCCACAAGTGAAGTAACAAACTCAAGTGCTCCACAAGTCAGCCAAGCAAGCTCAACAACGATTGTAGCATCTGAATCAAGAGTCGTTGCCTCTGAATCTGTAGTTCAGGCGAACACACTAGCGAGTTCAGAAAATGCTTCGGTATCGACTGCTTCTGAGGTTTCAAGCAATAACGTGGCTGAACCTGCTAAGTTGACTCATGCCTCAGGTTCATCTTATGATACTGATGTTTTAAAACCGAAGGCTAGCTTCTCAATTGAGAACAACAACAAGGTAACTGGTACCTTTGATGCGGTGGTTCGAGATATTGTTGCACCATTGGGTGTTAAAGAGGTTCTTATCCCATCTTGGAGTCTAGCTAATGGTCAAGATGATTTGATTTGGCATAAGGCAGCTAAGCAAATGGACGGCTCTTATCGTGTAACGATTAAGGCGGTTGATCACAAGGGGGAAGCCGGCAATTACCGTGCAGATGCCTATGTTGTTGACCGAACAAATAAGAGACATTATATTTCTGAGAAAGTAGTATCTGTAACTTACTCTCGTCCAAGCGCAACCCTAACTATTGAAAATAATAATGCAGCTACAGGCACTTTTGATGCTGTGGTGAAAAACATCATAGCTCCTACAGGTATGAAAGAAATCTTAGTACCGTCATGGAGTCTAGTTGGTGGTCAAGATGATTTGATTTGGCATAAGGCTACGAAACAAGCGGATGGTTCTTACCGTGCTACCATTAAGGCAAGTGACCACAAAAATTCAACCGGTAAATACCGTGCCGACGCCTATATTGTAGATAATTTTAACAAGCGTTTCTACTTGACTGAAAAAGTGGTGGAAGTTAGCCAATCGCGTCCTAGTGCCAGCCTAACGATTGAAAATAACAATGCTACGACAGGAACTTTTGACGCGGTGGTTCGCAATATTGTTTCACCTAATGGTCTTAAAGAAATCCTGGTACCGTCATGGAGTCTTATTAATGGCCAGGATGATTTGGTTTGGCATAAGGCAAGTAAGCAAGCAGATGGCAGCTATCGTGTGACGATTAAGGCTTCAGAACACAAACATTCAACTGGGGAATACAGAGCGGATGCTTATCTCATAGATAATCCTGGTAACCGCCAGTATTTGACTGAGACTGTGGTTGAGGTCAATGAAACTAAGCCAAGTGGTAGTATTTCTATCTTAAATAACAATGGTGCTGGAACTTTTGATGTGGTCATCAGCGATGTCTATAGCCCGAAAGGTGTGCGTACGGTTCAGGTACCTATCTGGTCTGAGACTGATGGTCAAGATGATATTCGTTGGTATGAAGCCACACGTCAAACAGATGGCAATTACAAGGTTACTGTTCAAGTAGCCAACCACAAAAACGTAACTGGTCTTTACAATGTTCATCTTTACTTTATCCAAGATGATGGCTCACGAATCGGTGTAGGGGAAACACAAACAAAAGTTACTTTGTCAGAACCTAAAGCCGACCTTGCCATCACTGCTCTCAACAATGCTACTGGTAGCTATGATCTTGTTATCTCAAACTTGATTGCGCCACGAGGTTTCAAAGAAGTTCTAGTTCCAACCTGGTCAGAAAAGAACGGTCAAGATGATATCATCTGGTACAAGGCAGCCAAGCAAGCTAATGGAGATTATAAGGTAACCGTTCGCTCAAGCAATCATAAGGGAGATAGTGGTCTTTATAATTCACATGTCTATTTGGTTGACAATGATGGTAAATTCATTGGCTTAGGTGGCAAACAAGTGACACTTGATATCACTAAAACTCAAGGAACATTGACTATTACCAATAATGATAAAAATCGTGGAACTTTTGACGTTCTTATCACTAATCTGACGAATCCAAGCGGTATTTCAGGTGTGATAATACCTGTTTGGTCTGAGCAAAATGGTCAGGATGATCTTGTTTGGCATAATGCCACAAAACAGGATGATGGTTCCTACAAGGTGACTATTTCAGCCAGTCAGCACAAATGGAATTCAGGCAAGTATATCGTTCATGGGTATATTGTTGATGCTTCTGGTAAGAATATCGGCTTTGGCGCTACCTCTGCCGATGTGGTAGCCCCTAAGAAAATCGGTTCGGCATCAAGAGGAAACTACGATGTTTTAAATAAGGTTGTCTATCTAGATGCTGGCCATGGTGGCTATGATCCAGGAGCTTCGTACTTTGGTATTTCTGAAAAGAGCTTGACCTTGGCTATCCAAAGCCGAGTTAAGGCCAAATTAGAAGCAGAAGGCTATCAAGTTGTGACCACACGTACCAGCGATACCTATGTTGATTTGACGGATCGCTCTCGTGCAGCTAATGCCTCTGAATCAGATATCTTCGTAAGTATCCACATCAATGCTTCAGGCAGTTCAGCAGCACAGGGAATCGAAACTTATTATTACCAACCTTATGCAGAATACCCATCACGCATTAATGCGACCTACCATGCTAATCCGACTCGTTTGAGTATGAGCGATACCCTGGCAAATGCTATTCAGTCTAGCCTTATTAACGCAACTGGAGCTCAGAATCAGGGCGTTAAGCGTCGCACTTTTGCGGTCTTGCGAGAAACAACAGCGCCGGCAGTCCTTCTAGAACTAGGTTTCTTGTCAAATCCTCAAGAAGCCGCTCGCTTGAATACCTCTTCTTATCAAGAGACTTTAGCTAACGCAATTGTGGCAGGGATTAAGCGTTATTATTCTGTTTATAACTAATATATTGAGAGAATTTTATAGTTCTCTCTTTTTTTATTTTAAAAGAGCGAAAACGCTTGCATAAATTTAGTCTAAATGGTATATTAAAAAAATGAAAACGTTAACAAAAGGAGTTAGTATGAAAAGAAATACTCAAGCTAATGATGAAAAAGTTCTTCGTTATAGCCTTCGTAAGTACAAGTTAGGGTTGGCTTCTGTAACCATTGGAGCTGTTTTTTTGAGCTTTGCTGCTACTCATGGAGTCAAGGCAGAAGAAGTAGTGTCAACACCTGCCTCAAGTACACAGGTAGAATCAGCTGATTCTAGTCTTACCACCAGTGGTCTAGTAACTGAAACGCCAACAGCTCCTCTAACAGCTGAGAATGCCACAGTGTCCAAGGAAAATGAGCCAGTTTCTCTTTCAGAAGAAAACACTAGCCGTACTGAGCCTACCAAGCTAACTGAAACTAGCGAAAACACGCCAAAAACTGTAAGTACTAACAATAGTCAACCTCTTACGAATGCATCTGAGGAACCTATTGCTGAGGGGTCTATTCGCTTGCATTTCCAAGAGTTGCCAAGTCAGGATAAGGCATCACTTGGGCTTTGGACTTGGGACGATGTGGAGACGCCATCATCTCAGAAAGGTGCTTGGCCAACAGGGGCAACCTCATTTGCAGAAGCCAAACAGGATGATTATGGTGTCTACTTGGATGTGAAGCTGTCTTCAACACCTAAAAAGCTTAGTTTCTTGATTAATAATGCCGCTGGAACGAACCTTTCAGGTGATAAAGCAGTCGAAATTCTTAGCCCTCAAATGAATGAGGCTTGGATTGACAAAGATTTTCAAGTTTACAGTTATCAACCTATCCCTCAAGATCACGTTCGTATCAATTATTTCCGTACGGATGGTGACTATAGTAATAAGTCTGTATGGTATTGGGGTGATGTTAAGGACGCTCCAAGTAATTGGCCTGATGGTGTCAATTTCCAACCAAATGGTAAGTATGGTGCCTATTTAGACATTCCGCTAACCGAGGCTGCTAAATCTATCGGATTTTTACTCTTAGATGAGAGCAAAATAGGAGATGATGTGAAAATTCAACCAAATGATTATAAATTTAGTGACTTGAAAAAAACTCGTCAGCTTTTCGTACGAGATACTGATACGACAGTCTACACCAACCCTTATTTTGTTAAGGATGTGCGTTTGACTGGAGCTCAGCAGCTTAGTCCAAGCCAAATCGAACTTAGCTTCACCAATTTAGAAGATGTTTCATCTGAGGATATTCTCAAAGACCTAAAGGTGACAGACAAGGATGGTAACAGTGCAACTCTTAAACAGCTTGAGTTGGATGCTAAACGCAAAAAAGCTACATTAACAGGTGATTTTGCTGCGGAAAATCTGCCTTACAAGGTCACTTTGGGCAATGATAGTTTTAAAACGTCTGAGAGTTGGCAATTGAAGGATGCGCTCTACAGTTACGATGGTGAATTGGGTGCCCGTCTTCAAGAGAATGGTACTAAGGCACATGTGACACTTTGGTCACCAAGTGCAGATCAAGTAGATATCATTGTCTATGATAAGAATAATCAAGACATGGTTCTTGCTGAACATGCTCTAAGCAAAGGACCTCGAGGGACTTGGCAAGCTGACTTGCTTGCGACTGATCTTGGTTTGGAAAACTTAACAGGTTATTTCTATCAATATCGCATTAAACGTGGTGAACGGTCTGTAATTGTTTTGGATCCTTATGCTAAGTCTTTGGCTGCTTGGAATAGTGACGATGCCAGCAAGGGACCTGAACATAAGATTGCCAAGGCTGCCTTTGTAGATCCTGCTAATTATGGACCAAAAGACCTTGACTACGCTAAGATTCCAAACTTTAAATCTCGAGAAGATGCCATCATTTATGAGGCTCATGTCCGTGATTTCACCTCTGACAAGGCTATCTCAGCTGAATTGAAGCACCAGTTTGGGACATTTGCAGCCTTTGCGGAGCGTTTGGATTATCTTAAAGATCTTGGGGTCACCCATATCCAGCTTTTGCCAGTATTGAGCTACTATTTTGTTAATGAATTGCAAAATGGCAAGCGTTTGGATGCCTATGCTTCAAGCGATAGTAACTACAACTGGGGCTATGATCCACAAAACTATTTCTCTTTGACGGGTATGTATTCTGAAAACCCTAGTGATCCGGCTAAACGTATCGAAGAATTCAAGAATTTAGTTGCAGCTATTCATGCACACGGTATGGGCGTTATCTTGGATGTGGTCTACAATCATACAGCCAAGACAGCTATTTTTGAAGACCTTGAGCCAAATTATTATCACTTTATGGATGCTGATGGCACTCCTCGTTCGAGTTTTGGAGGGGGTCGTCTAGGCACGACTCACTATATGAGTCGTCGTGTCTTGGTTGATTCGATTGCTTATCTTACTAAGGAATACAAGGTGGATGGTTTCCGTTTTGATATGATGGGTGACCATGATGCTGAAAGTATCGAGCAAGCTTACCATACAGCACGCGCTCTAAATCCAAATCTTATTATGCTTGGTGAGGGCTGGGTGACTTATACTGGCGATGAAAATAGCCCTGTTCAGCCTGCCGATCAGTCTTGGATGAAAGACACAGATACCGTAGCTGTATTTTCAGACGATATTCGAAACACCCTCAAATCAGGTTATCCAAACGAGGGGACACCTGCCTTTATCACAGGTGGCAAACGTGATATTAATAAGGTCTTTGACAATATCAAGGCACAGCCAACTAACTTCGAGGCTGATTCTCCAGGTGATGTGATTCAATATATTGCTGCTCACGATAATTTGACCCTTTTTGATATCATCGCCCAATCAATCAAGAAGGATCCAAGTAAGCCTGAGAATAATGCTGAAATTCATCGTCGCTTGCGTCTAGGAAATCTCATGGTCTTAACTGCTCAGGGAACACCATTTATTCACTCTGGTCAGGAATACGGCCGCACCAAACAGTTCCGTGATCCTGCCTACCGTTATCCTGTGTCTGAGGACAAGGTGCCGAATAAGTCACATCTTTTAGTGGATGAAAAGGGCAATCCATTTGACTATCCTTACTTTATCCATGATTCTTATGATTCTAGTGATGCCGTCAATCATTTTGACTGGACTAAAGCAACTGATAGTCAGGCATTCCCAGAAAATACGAAAACTCGTGCCTTTACCAAAGGTTTGATCGCTTTACGTAAGTCGACAGATGCCTTCAATTTCAAATCAAAAGCAGATGTGGATGCTCGTGTGACGCTATTGACAGTTCCTGGTCAGGACAATGTCGCTCAAGAAGATTTGGTATTGGGATACCAAACTGTTGCTTCGAATGGAGACCGTTACCTTGTCTATGTCAATGCTGATAGCCAGGCTCGTCAGTTTGATTTGAGCAAGATTACAAATGGCCTATCCTATCAGGTTTTGGCAGATGGCAGTCAAGTCAATTTATCCGGAATTAGTGAGTTATCAGGTGTGACAATCAACAATCACATCTTGACCTTGGATCCACTAACAGCGACTATTATTCGTTTGACTAATGCTCAGACGCCAACTGAGGCAGTAGATCAGCCTTCTGAAAAGACCGGGTCATTTGCTGATAGAGATACTGAGTCAACAAAAACAAATGTCAAGGCTTCAGGTAAAGAGGACCTTGTTGGAGGTGCTGAACTTGTTAATCGTGACAATGGTCAGGCTAAGACTGAAGCTAGTCGTCAGACTGATAAACAACTGCCATCCACTGGTGAAAAGACAAACCGTGGACTCTTTTTAGCAGGTCTTCTAAGCATTCTTAGCCTAGGATTCCTTAGAAAACGTCGTACAAAATAATAAGTAGCAACAGGTTATTTCCTGTTGTTTTCTTATTTAGAATCATTCTTATCTGCTCTTTAGAATAGTTCTTAAATAGCCTAAAACCGTTGACAGTGCTGGTTTCTTCTGTTAGTTTAGATATGTTCTCTTACATACGAGAGATCATTATTGACTTATCATCGTTCGTTCTTTATTAATGTTAAAACGACGATTCACATATATAACGACAAATGTCGAACACTATCTTGAAAATAGGAGACATTCATGAAAAAACTTAGCAAACTTGGTGTTGTTCTTTTGGCATCAGGACTTTTATTGACGGCTTGTGCCAAATCTGGTAATTCAAGTCATTCAAGCTCAACTAGCTCAAAACTCACAGCCAGTGAGCAAAAGCAATTGAAGCAGGCTACAAGTGATTATAAGACTTTCGTAGAAGGCGAAATTGATCAGCTTTTGAAAGATACTGAAGGATTCAGTGAAACCCTCAAGTCAGGAAATCTTGAAGAAGCTAAGAAACAATACCCATTGATTCGTATGGCTTACGAGCGTTCAGAACCGATTGCAGAAAGCTTTGGTGAGTCTGACGTGAAAATAGACTACCGTTTGGTTGATTACATGGACGAAAATAAATCAGAAGACGGTTGGTCAGGGTTCCACCGTATCGAACGTATCATGTGGCAAGACAACACGACAGAGGGTACAGATGCCTATGTAGATCAATTGGTTAACGACATTAAGGAACTCAAAGCTAAAATTGCAACTGTTAAAGTTACTCCAGATATCATGTTGACAGGTGCTGTTGACCTTCTGAATGAAGTAGCCACTCAAAAGATTACAGGTGAAGAAGAGGTCTTCTCACACACTGATCTTTACGACTTCCGTGCCAATATTGAAGGGGCAGAAAAAATCTTTGAACTTTTCAAGCCGTTGATCCAGAAGAAAGATGCTAAACTTGTGAAGACTCTTGAAACTGAATTCAAGAATGTGAATGGTCTTTTGGACAAACACATGATTGATGAGAAAAACTATAAGTCTTATACAGATTTGAGTGAGGCAGATACTAAGGAATTGGCCGAAGCTGTAACTAAACTTGGTGAACCATTATCACAAATGGGTGTTATCCTAGATGGGAAATAAGAAAAATGACTGACGAAAAATTTTTAGATCAAAAAATGGACCGTCGTGAATTTCTTAAAAAAGCAGGTATTGGAGGGGCTGGGCTTGCGCTTGGTCTTTCTGGTGCATCTGCTTTTTTCGCTAATCAGGATAGTTCAAGTAAAAAGGCTTATGATGGTGATGAAGATATTAGCTTCTTTGGCAAGCACCAGGCTGGGATTACGACTCCTATGCAGAAGGCTTGCTACTTGGTGGTGCTAGATCTTCATACAACCGATAAAAAAGAAGTCATCCAGCTTTTTAAAGACTGGACCGATTATAGTAGTAAATTGGTCGAAGGAGAGTTAGTCAAAAAAGATGGTTCTAATGCCCTCTTGCCTCCTACGGATACAGGCGAAACGGTAGGACTCAATCCCTATCGCCTGAGTCTGACTTTTGGAGTTTCGGCTGATTTTCTTAAAAAACTTGGTTTAGAATCCAAACGTCCTAAGCTCTTCCGTGATTTGCCTCCATTTCCTAAGGAGCAGTTGCAGGACAAGTATACGGGTGGAGATATCGTTATTCAAGCCTGTGCAGATGATGAACAAGTAGCTTTCCACGCTGTCCGCAATCTGATTCGTAAAGGTCGTAATAAAATCACCATGAAGTGGAGCAAATCAGGGTTTGCAGCCATCGGAGACCGCAAGGAAACGCCTCGAAATCTCTTTGGCTTCAAGGATGGTACTGCTAATGTTACGACAGAAAAGGAATTCGACAAGGTTGTCTGGACTGATAGTAAAGATTGGATGAAGGGTGGTTCTTATATGGCTCTTCGTCTGGTACAGATGCACCTTGAAACTTGGGATCGTACTAATTTGCAAGAGCAGGAAAACACCTTTGGTCGTTACAAGGAATCAGGCGCTCCCTTTGGTAAGAAAGATGAGTTTGACGAAGTAGATTTGTCAAAATTACCAGTCGATTCGCATGTGCGTTTGGCTAAAGAAGTAGACCTTCCTATCTTACGTCGTTCATATTCTTATTCAGATGGCATTGATGAGAGAACTGGCCAGTTTGATTCAGGTTTGATTTTCATTGCCTACCAGAAGGATCCAGACCGTTTTGTTAAAATTCAGACCAATCTTGGTGCTGTAGACAAGATGAACGAGTACATCACCCATATCGGAAGTGGGCTCTTTGCTTGCTTTGCTGGGGTGGAGAAAGGAGGCTACCTTGGTCAAGCACTCTTTGAATAAACTCCTCGTTTTACTTGGGCTTTTAGCCTTATTCTGGACCTATCCAGTAGCTGCTGAATCATACAGTGACCTCTATATCAAAATTACAGATGCGACAACAGCTGTTCAAAACAAAGATCAAACAAAAGCTAAGGAATTGGTTGCTGAGATTAAGACTGATTTCGAAACTAAAGAAAATCACGATTCCAAGGCAGGTAAAAAAGTTAGCAAGGCTCTTGATATTAAGGGTGACGTGACAGAAGAGGACCTAACCTCCATTTCGTCAGCCCTTCTTAAATTTGAGAAAGAGCAAAATCCTGTTGATTTAGATGCCGAAAAGGAAAAACTTGAAACACGCCTAGAGCCTTATTTCAAAAACTTACAGGATGCCATTACGGCCAAAGACCTGGCTGCAACACGCAAAACTTACAGTGAATTAAATAATGCTTGGACGCGAAATGAAGCTGTTGTCCGTGACCACAGTACTGCCTACTACGGCAAGATTGAGACGGCCATTTCACTTTTGCGAAGTAGCATTGAGACGGAGCCTACTGATTTCACCAGCATCCAGTCATCTTATGATGATCTCAAGGGTGGGATTGATGACTTTATCAAGGGTGTCCCTCTTGATAGCACAAGCTCAAGTTTAACCCTAAAAGATGGTATTAAGCTCTTGGAAAAGGCTCTAGGTCAATTCCAAGCAGGTGATGAAAAGATGGCTGCGGCAACTATGAAGAAGTTCATCACTATCTGGCCAACCATTGAAGGCGATGTAAGCACAACTAATCCAAGCCTTTATACGCGCGTGGAAAGTGAAACACCTGTTATCATGGTTAAGGGAAAAGAAAAAGCTTATCAGGACAAACTGCAAGCCTTGATCACAGACCTATCTGCTATTGATACAAGTGCTTCTTATAATGCCTTTGATGCCATGTTGATTCTCTTACGTGAAGGGGTTGAAGCCCTCCTCATTGTTATGGCCCTTGTGACAACTCTTAAGGCAGCCAAGATGCGTAAGGGACTCAAATGGGTTTATGGCGGAGCCATTGCTGGTGTTCTTGCCAGCGCAGTTATAGCTGTTATCTTACAAGTTGTCTTTCCAGCTGTGACCTCGGGGGCTAACCGTGAAATTATTGAAGGTGGCGTTGGTATCTTTGCAGTTGCGATGATGATTCTTATTGGAATCTGGCTCCACAGCAAGTCTTCAGTCAAACAGTGGAATGACTTTATGGACCGCCAGATGAAGACAGTGACGGCTACTGGAAGCTTTGTGTCCATGTTTGCACTCAGTTTCTTGGCTGTCTTCCGTGAAGGTGCCGAGACTATTCTTTTCTATGTCGGTATTGTCCCACGTATCACGACAGCTAATTTCTTGATTGGTATTGCTTCAGCCATTGCAGTTCTTGTTATCATTGCTGTGGCTATGACTAAAGCGAGTCACTATATTAAACCGCACCGCATTTTCTTTATTTTGACTTGGTTGATTTATGCCTTGGCCTTCAAGATGCTCGGTGTCAGTCTTCATGCCCTTCAGTTGACTAATATGATGTCTAATCATTTGATTAGTGGTTACCCAACCATTGATTGGGCTGGTATCTATCCAAGCTGGGAAGTCTTGATTCCACAACTTATCTTTATTGCTATTATTGCCTTTGTGACGGTGAAACAGCATGGCAAGAAATAAAGATGAGATGACTATTGTTGAGCATCTGGTGGAATTTCGGAGACGTTTCATTGCAGTAGTGTTATGCTTTTTCCTAGTTTTTTGTATTACTCTGTTGTTTGCTGGGCAACTCTATGCTTATCTAACCAGAAGATTTGAAGAGCCTTTATTAGTTCTAGGGCCTAACGATATTCTTTGGATTTACATTAACTTGGCTAGTCTCATGGCTTTTACGGTCACTTTGCCTTTCACCACCTACCAGATTTGGCAGTTTGTGAAACCAGGTTTGAGGGACAATGAAGCGCGTGCTATCTTTGCTTATATCCCAGGAACTTTTGTCTGTTTTGTATTGGGTTTGGCTTTTGGTTATTATTTTGTTAGTCCAGCTATCTTAGAAGTGCTTTTAAAACTAGGCGAAGGGCTCTTTAATACACAAATTACAGCACAGAACTACCTTAGTTTTTTACTGCATACGACAGTGCCTTTGGCTGTTCTCTTTGAACTTCCCGTAGTTGTGAGTTTTTTGACATCTATCGGTATAATAACACCAGTTTTTCTGACACACTATAGACGCTATGCTTACTTTATTCTCTTGGTTTTGGCGGTCATTCTAACACCAGCTGACTTTATCAGTGACCTGGCCATGACGGCACCCTTAATCTTGCTTTATGAAGTTAGCGTAACTCTAAGTAAGCTCATTTATAAACGTAAACAAAGAAAATATAAAGATAAATAGAAAGGAAATCTCATGGGAATTCTACGTGATATCGGAGCCCCAGGACTTATCATTATTGTCCTAGGAGCCCTCCTCATATTTGGTCCTAAACGCTTGCCAGAACTCGGGCAATCCATCGGTAAAATGCTAGCCGAATTTAAAGCAGCTGTAAATAAGACTGATGAAGATAAAAAGGATCAAGAGACTGGGAAGAAAGACTAGTTCCTAGATACTCTATTTTCTTGACAATTCTAAGCTTTTATGACATAATACACCTGTATTGAATAGTAAGTCTATATCATAGGCAAGAAAAGACCCCAAGCTAACTTCCACATAAGCTCGGGGTCTTTTTTAGCACTATCTATCCTTGTTTAACCACTTGTCGATCAGACGAAGGATAACACCGACCACAATAGGTCCGATGATAGTTTTGAATAGTAAATCCATCATAGGCAAACTCACCTCCCTTCGTAGGCGGTGTCGAGGTGCCAAGGGATATTATATCATAGATTGAGAGAGTTGTTTAGTGAGTGTCAGGAAGTAAAAGTTAGAAGGTAGTTTAATCATGCCATACAAAAAAAACAGCCCTCTTGAGCTGATTTTTTTATCTTACAAACTGATACGTTTTTCTGTCTCAGCGTCGAAGAAATGACCTTTTGCAACACTGAAAGTAAGATTTACTTTTTCACCTGGATTGTGGAAGTCACGCGCATCAACACGGGCAGCAAATTCAGTTTCTCCAAGTTTTAGGTAAAGCATTGTTTCTGCACCAAGAAGCTCTGAAACGACGACTTCAGCATCTACATTGGCATCTGGATATACTTCTTGAACGATTGGACGGCTTGAAACATCTTCAGGACGGATACCAAAGATAACTTCTTTGCTTTGATAACCTGTTTCTTTCAAGATTTTAGCTTGACCTTCAGAAATTGCGATATCCAAGCCTTCAGAGTTAGTGATACGATTGCCATCAACCTTAACATTAAAGAAGTTCATAGCAGGACTTCCGATAAATCCAGCAACAAATTTGTTGGCTGGTTCATTGTAAAGTTCCTGAGGTGTACCAATTTGTTCGATACGACCGATAGTACCAGAACCATCAGGGTTTTTAGTAGAACTCATGATAACGATACGGTCAGCAAGAGTCATGGCTTCTGTTTGGTCGTGAGTAACATAGATGGTTGTTGCGCCAATATTACGAGTAATTTTAGCAATTTCAGCACGCATAGTGACACGAAGTTTAGCATCCAAGTTTGAGAGAGGTTCATCCATGAGGAAGACTTTAGCATCACGAACGATGGCACGTCCCATAGCTACACGCTGACGTTGACCACCAGAAAGGTCTGCCGGCTTACGATCTAAGAACTCAGTCAACCCAAGGCTAGCAGCAGCTTCACGCACACGTTTGTCGATATCGTCTTTTTTATATTTACGAAGTTTAAGACCAAAGGCCATATTTTCATAAACAGTCATGTGTGGGTAAAGTGCGTAGTTTTGGAATACCATGGCAATGTCACGGTCTTTTGGTGATTTGTCATTAACCACTTCACCATCAATATAGAGTTTACCTTCAGTGATTTCTTCAAGACCAGCAACCATACGGAGAGTTGTTGATTTACCACATCCTGAAGGACCTACGAAAACGATGAATTCCTTGTCTTTGATGTCGATACTGAAATCTTCAACAGAGTAGTGAGTTGCATTTGGGTATTTTTTGTAAATTTTATCCAGTTTAAGAGTTGTCATATCATTTATCCTTTATTATTTAACTGATCCGCCGGTTACACCTTCAACATAGTATTTTTGCATGAAGATAAAGAGAAGGGTGATTGGGATGGCGATGATAATAGCACCTGCGGTAAATGGAAGGAACCATTCATTGATAGCGTCTTGGTTAAGCATTTGGAAGAGTCCAAGGGCAACGGTATATTTATCTTTAACGTCACCGAGGATAACAGATGCAAAGATGAAGTCTACCCAAGGTCCCATGAAGGCCATGAGGGCAGTGTAGACGATGATTGGTTTAGAAAGTGGCAAGGTAATCTTGGTAAAGATTTGAAGACGAGTTGCCCCATCAATCATTGCTGATTCATCCAATGAGTAAGGAATGGTATCAAAGAAACCTTTCGCAATGTAGAAACCTAGTGCAGCCCCAGCAGAATAAACCAAAACCAAAGATGTCAAGGTTTGTGTCAAAT
>OJIZ01000074.1_pt1 | contig 32334 bp, 34 predicted proteins | sample 1596071 | NCBI WGS metagenome assembly OJIZ01 (sample SAMEA4350127, study PRJEB24818) | metagenome | biome: human; feature: gut; material: faeces | place: Denmark | collected 2013-09
ATCAGGTTTAATGCGCCCCGTTGCCCGGATAGCTCAGTCGGTAGAGCAGGGGATTGAAAATCCCCGTGTCCTTGGTTCGATTCCGAGTCCGGGCACCAAATTCATATCAACGGACCTCCACGGAGGTCCGTTTTTCGTTTCAGAACGCCACAATTTAAGCGTTCTACCTACAAATCAATTCTACCGAACTCAACCAGATTCCCCCCACATCAACCCCATTGTGTGGGTATAATTGCGGGTATACCCCAGTTCGACAGAATTTGTACCCTCTTTAACGCATTCAGAAGGCTATACTATGGCACTGACTGACGCAAAAATCCGGGCTGCAAAGCCCACTGACAAGGCTTATAAACTCACTGACGGGGCTGGCATGTTCCTACTGGTTCATCCTAATGGTTCCCGTTACTGGCGTCTCCGTTATCGTATTCTGGGTAAGGAGAAGACTCTGGCACTTGGTGTGTATCCAGAAGTTTCTCTCTCCGAAGCTCGTACAAAACGGGATGAGGCCCGAAAACTGATTTCGGAGGGGATTGACCCTTGCGAACAGAAAAGAGCTAAAAAAGTAGTCCCTGATTTACAACTCTCTTTTGAACATATTGCACGACGCTGGCATGCCAGTAATAAACAATGGGCACAATCACACAGCGATAAAGTACTCAAAAGCCTCGAGACACACGTTTTCCCCTTTATCGGCAACCGGGATATCACAACACTCAGTACCCCGGACCTGCTTATCCCTGTTCGTGCTGCAGAAGCTAAACAAATTTATGAAATCGCCAGTCGTCTGCAGCAAAGAATATCTGCTGTAATGCGTTATGCCGTACAGTCTGGCATCATCAGATATAACCCGGCTCTGGATATGGCTGGTGCATTGACCACGGTAAAACGCCAGCATCGCCCTGCACTGGATCTTTCACGCCTGCCTGAACTTCTGTCGCGTATTGACGGTTATAAAGGCCAGCCTGTCACCCGACTGGCAGTTATGCTGAATTTACTGGTTTTTATTCGTTCCAGTGAACTCAGATACGCCCGCTGGTCTGAAATTGATATTGACAATGCCATGTGGACTATTCCAGCCGAACGCGAACCTCTGCCTGGCGTAAAATTCTCACACCGGGGCTCCAAGATGCGAACACCACATCTTGTGCCACTCAGCAAACAGGCTGTAGCCATACTGGCAGAACTACAGACATGGGCTGGTGAAAATGGTCTGATCTTTACGGGAGCACATGACCCGCGTAAACCAATCAGTGAAAATACTGTAAATAAAGCCCTGAGGGTGATGGGGTATGACACAACCCAGGATGTCTGTGGCCATGGATTCCGTGCGATGGCATGTAGTGCGCTGATCGAATCAGGTTTGTGGTCCCGCGATGCTGTTGAACGTCAGATGAGCCATCAGGAACGTAACGGTGTACGCGCTGCTTACATCCATAAAGCCGAACATCTGGAAGAACGCCGGCTGATGCTACAGTGGTGGGCAGATTTTCTGAATGCGAACAGAGAGAAATGTATCAGTCCGTTTGATTATGCAAAGATCAACAATCCATTAAAATAGTAATAATCCCCGGGCAAAATGCCCGGGGTACTTTGAATGACTATTTTTCTTTGGGCGTGATGAAGAAGATTGATGGTAAGACAAATTACTCCCGACTCTTACGTATTTTCATGGAAAGAAATCCCCCAATATCATCCATCGGGATCGAGTAATAACCTGTAATATGCTGCAGGTTCCGACAGCGGCGGCAAATATGCAGCACATATTGTGCTCACTGATCGGCACCTGCCGTCTGAACAATGCGGAGTCAGAAAAATTGCTGCATTACGTCACAGATCATATGCAGGACTGGTCGGCAAACCGGGTACGCGATCTGTTGCCCTGGAAAGTTGATCTGACCTCTCAGTAAATATCAATACGGTTCTGGCGAGCCGCTTACAATCGAACTGGGATATGGATATCCGACCAGCCCAGCGTGCCGGTACTGAGGCTGTTTTTGTCATCCGTTGCCGTGGACGCAATTACCGCACCATTGAGCTGAGTGTGATTCCCCACAGTGACATCAAACCCGTCTTTTCCGGCGTAGATACCACTCTGTTCCCGGACAGAATCGTAATTGCTTTTAATTTTGTCCTGACTGATGCTGGCATAGCCGCTGCCGGACATTGAACCAAACGTGAAGCTGCCACCTGCGGCCACGCTGTTCTGTCTGCTGTCGTAACGGTCACTGTCCTGAAGGCTCGAAATGGTCAGGTTGTTGCCGACATCTGCTGTGACTTTCTCGCCACTGACCTGAGCCCCTGACAGGGTGGTATCACGTCCGCTTGTGAGGGAGACATTTTTACCCGCATCCAGCGTGGTTTCGGTCCAGGTCGTGCCGTTGCCTTTCTCACTGCCTTTGGAGCCGTTAATGCTGGCGAAGATACTCAGCCCGCCACCATTAGTACCACCACCAAAGCTGACGCCCACGCCGCCACCTTTGCTGCTGTTCTTCCCGGTGGTCTGTCGGGTGTCAGCGGCGGCAGCCAGCAGAATATCGTTCTGTGCATTCAGGCTGGTGTCATTGCCGGACTTAATCTGGCTCCCGGTAATGAGAATATCGCCGCTGTTGTTATGGTCCTTATTTTTCCCCGTGGCAGTGACGGAGACATTGTTACCGGCGCTGAGAGTTGAGCCGGAGACGATATCGTGCTGATATATCCCATAACAAGATGCTCCCTGAGCGCATTAATCACTTTCTCACTGTGCATCCCGGATATTTCAATCAATAACCAGAAATGCCTTTCTGATACTTCCCCGGGCAGCAGAATCCCGGACCGCTCTTTCACCAGATGCAAACAAACCTCCGAATTCATAACCCCGTTTACTCTGACAGGGAAACAAACTCTCAGCATCAGCGCCGGAATGAACAACGGTAATCCCCTGCCTCGCCACCAAAATTACCATGGAGTTTAATGCTGTAAATATTATTATTGACGATCTTTTTAACCAAATAACAACAATTAAACAGGTTATAACACCACACCAGTGAAAAAATACAGCACTAAAATCCAGAAATCATATAAAATACAGATAAAAAGATCGTTTTTTGCATAATTTCTGATATTACATAACAACATGAAAATATCTTATTTCCTGGACATTAATCAAAAAATGATTCACATTATTTAATTAAATACATGAAATTACAGGAGGGTAAAAATATTACCGGGGGGGGGGGACAAATGCGGACAGAAAAATGACTGTGGAATTTTCTTCTTTCGGCAGAAAATAATCGTTGTATTATATACGTCAGTTGCCAGCCCTGATGGCTTTACATGGCTGAAATTAACAACGACAAGAGTTCGTATGGTTTGATATACCATGCACGATATTCAGGTCCACACGGGAATTAACAGAATATGAAAGACAATATACTGACGTTCCTCACGGAGCTGAAAACTCCGTGCCGGACAACAGAAATTGCCATACATTTTGGGCTGAGTGCCTATCAGGCCAGATATTACCTGATGACTCTCGAAAAGGAGGGAAAGATAAAACGCTCGCCAGTAAGGAGAGGTGCCAGTACCTTATGGGAAATGAATTCGTGACGGGAAAATATCTGTGCCTGAAATATAAAAATGGTCAACGGTTTTCCCGGGTTGTCAGACGATGAACCATGCCATTTCGCAGGTGTAAGAATTATTACAGAGAATACGTCGTCCGGCACTCACCGAACACCTCCATGCTAATATGCAGCAGGAGTTCATCAACACGGCTGGAAGGCCATTCCGGCAGTACGCTCAGGATATGGCGCAGATACCATTCAGACAGCAGGTCCCGCTCAGTCCGTACAGTAGAGCGCCGTTCACTACCGTAATCGCTGCCGAATAACACATTGATTGCCCCTCAATAATCCTGCCGTCAACGTCAAAATTGCTGGTCGGGCTTGACTTATTTAATTGTGTAAACAGGGTCTCTCAGCGAAAGGCCCTTATGCATCACCTGACGTTAAAAGTCACTACACTGCGTATTCCGCTCTATTCGATCACGGATTGGCCCAGCCGCTCACCAGTACGTTTGATTAACAGGATCTAAAAAATTGTTCCTAAAGGCAACAAGCCGCTGTTAATCCCCGAAGCAGTCAGAATCGGGGATAGTGCAATTAGTCCGATGATCAGCAGGCCTGTTCAAACCCAATCGGCGTTCACAATATAGGGTGAACCAATAATTGCATGATGAACAAGCTCAAAGGCGGGTTCAGGGCCCTCAGGCAAAAGAGCCAGGAGTTATTCCAGACAGCGTTTCGGTAGCACCAGTAAGTACCGATGCCGTTCAACAACATGTGGTCGCCAATGACTGGACTGCTCCTAAAAGACAAGACTACACACTCAAATTCTTTTTTGTGACGATGATCATTATATTTAGTCATAGTAAATGGTTTTTCTGCCCCAAATGGTAGACTTCCATAACTGGGCATTTTTTCAAACTCGATACAAAGTCCAACATAGCTCCGGATGTATATTACAATGAAAGTGGATCGTGTTTTGTTTAGCAGTTTGTACTCATAAATATACACGTCAGGTATTCAATAAAAATGAATAAAATTAAAAGCAGAATGAAATCATTATTTAAAATATCAGGCAATCATTATGAATGGAAAGATAAAAAACATGCCATAATGCGTACTGATATTAAGAAAAACATAGAAATAATAAAACGAGAATTTGATGGTTGTATTTTCATGAAAGCAACACTGCATGGTATAAAGATAGGTGGCATCGCATTAACAAGAAATGATGGTGAAAATATAAACTTGCTGATATAATAATTAATGAAGGTTACAGGGGGTTTGGAGTAGGGAGCGTTCTTTTAACAAAAGCGATAGAATCAGCATCATCACTCGGGGTAAGGAAAATTTACGGTGTCATGTGCGGAGATACTAAAAGATTAATCAAATTCTACAAATCCTTTGGGTTTGAAATTCACGGTAATAGTATAGAGCTCCATCTATAAATAGATAACACAAGAACTCTATCCAAACATAATAATCCCCTGAGGCAGGCAGCAGTGATCACTGAGAGCATTGCATGGAAGCGCCAGTGATACCCCTACGCAGTATCCTGACGCCCTGAGCGACTATCCCGTCCTCTGTTCTCTCATCCCTGACGCTGAAACCCGGCATCACTACTGCCTCAGTGCTTGCTGGCCTGACCTTATTGGCCCGTAATCACCGTAAGTCGGGAACTGGCGTTGTACGAGTGGCACTTGCCATCAATGCGAGTTCACCGCAACGTTACGAATTTGGTTAATTATTCATCCTGCAATTGCTAATTGTTGAGAAAACCAGCTCTGTATCGCTCAAGTGTAAGGTAAGCTTCCGGGCATCTCATCTTGACGTGTTTTTCGGGCGCTCGTCATCGGCGGCGCATAGGAACGATCGTGCTCTGGCGATGGTTGATTTATTTGGTTGCACAGGGGCGATCGCCGGGCAGGTACCGGCGGTGGGCTCTGAAGTACTGAGTCGGGTAATTGCGTCAGGTCTCAAAGTACTGACACGGGTACTGGTGGCAGGTGATGAAGTACTGCCCCGGGAATGACTCCGGGCTGATTCAGGTTCTTATTCGCTGTCAGCCCGCGTGGTTGCTGCCCTGACGCATTTCCTGTCGACAGGCGTTCAACTCCCGACTGCAGGTTATAGCCCGATGCACAAACACCTGACGGCAGGTATCACTCACCCGGAGAAGGTAAAGCCCTCAAGAGGTAGCAACTCTGCCAGTCGGTCCTCCGGCCACTCCGGCAGACGCGTCAGGACGTCTGTCAGCCAGGCATGTGGCTCCAGACCGTTGCGTTTCGCGGTTTCCAGCAAGCTCATTATTTGCGCGGCGCGTTCTCCCGCCATCTGCGAACCGGCGAACAGCCACGATTTTCTGCCCAGAGCCACGTTTTTGATGGCCCGTTCACACACATTATTATCCAGCGGCACCGCACCATCTTCCAGGAAGCAGCTCAGTTCCACGCGATGAGACAGCGCATAGACAATGGCTTTGTGTAATGCCCTTCCCGGAAAACATTGCGGTTCCTGCTCTTCAAGCCATGACCACAGTTCTTCCAGTATCGGACGGGCATAACGCTGTCGCCACTGGCGGATTTTTTCCACGGGGCGGCTACTGATCTTCTTCTCAAGACGGTACAACCCCGCGATTTTCTTCACGGCTATGGCAGCCCGTGGATCTTTACTGATTTTATACAGGTCGGCGAAGCCCCTGCGGGCATGGCCCAGCATCCGGCCAGCGTGATCTCCGGCACTTTGTTTGCCAGAGTCCGGTAAGCTTTATGTCCGTCGACAACCAGCGTCCCGCCCCAGCCCTGAAGCCAGTTTTCAGGATACTCATGGCTACGTCCGGTCCGGCAGTTGAAGCACACAACTGACGGTCCCGTCCTTTCTCCACTGACGTATGCCCACAGATAACCGGAGCAGGATTTACCGCCTTTCTTCGTGTTCAGGAGCTTCAGGGTAGTCTCATCTGCATGCACCACCGGACGGTTTATCAACTCGCGATGGAGTAACGCCGCCAGGGGAGATAATGCGGCACCCGCCGCGCCAACCATGTCAGCCATCGAACTGACGGGAAGCCCGACATCTGAACGGGCAAAGACCTGTTGCTGGCGATACAGAGGCAGGTGGTCACCGTATTTATTGATGATCACCTGTGCGATGACTGATGGCTCAACGGCACTTTTCGGGAGGATATGTGCCGGCATTTCACCGCTGAACACCTTCTGGCAACAGGGACAACTGTATTGCGGACGGACATAACAGTTCACCACGAAGTGAGCGGGAATATACTCCAGCTTTTCACTCACCGCATCACGGATATAGTGCAGCGGCTCGTCACATTCAGGGCAATGGTCAGTGTCCGGCTGGATAATTTTTTCCACCCGTGGAAGATGAGCCGGTAAGGATTTGCGTATCGGGCGTGAACGGGACGCTTTTTCGTCTTCTTCAGGGGATTGCGGGAGCAGTTTATCCAGATGTGCGGTAAGCGCGGCGATATCGACATCAACATCCTCTTCGAACAGGGAGCGTTGCATACCAGCCAGCGTTTCACATTTTTTACCGAAGCGCTGTTGACGAACCAGTTTCAGCATTTCTTCCAGAAGCTGGATGCGCCGGCTTTTCTCCAGTAATTCCCGCTCTTTTTCGGCATTCTCCGACATGACTTTTTGTACCATGGCAAGTGCCATGGCACGCAGTTTTTCGATGTCATTCGTGGTGTTGAGAGCGGAGATGTCCATACAGGGGAGCATACCACTCCGGATACGGATATTAATTATTTTTCAATTAGTTAGCAGTGTATTTTGCGTGTTTTCAGGGCGCAGTTCAGGTTCATTCTGCCAGACCCATTTCGTCAGGTCATGTCCCTTAACCTGCTGCCAGTCAACACCGGCAATCAGCCAGTTAAACTCGTCGGGAGTGAGGTGCCAGGCAGCATCATTTGCACATGGCCAGCGGAAGCTGCCTTTGTGCAGACGGCGGGTACACAACCACACCCCGTGTTTATCCCACCGGAGAACTTTGATACGCGAACGGGCTTTGTTAACAAAGACGAAGGCGGCTCCCCCATGCCATATCGACCGGAGTTCATCCTGTATATACTGCGTCAGTGCGTCGATGCCCCGGCGCATGTCAACAGGTTTAATTACGATGAAGACATTATCAGGACTGAGCATATTTGAGCGCCCTGAAGACATCGGTAAGTTGTGACGGCTGACAGCACATCCGTACTCCACCGGGAAGGAGGAGCGTGACTGGCTCATTCGTGACGGGCTGTGGTACATCAGCATGCAGTGGTGGCGCAATATGAACGGGAAGAACGGTCGGTTCATTTGCCCGGCGTTCAGCTTTTGCGACATCCTGCGGCCATTCGCGAAGTGATGTGAAGGGAATATCGTTGAGTTCACAGTATTGCTGACGTGTAAGACCACTGGCGCGCCAGGCAGCAACGTGCTGCCTTTTTTGTTCAATGGTCCATCGGGGTTTTGACATCAATTATCTCCGGTAAGTTGATGAATGAATGTCGGTAATGCTAACTGACTGAAAATCGCTGTGAAGATGACTTCCCCGTAACGACACAGAATATCTTCCGCAATACGCTGACTACCAGACCAGAACAGACCGTCCAGTGCGGTCACCAGTAATCCCTCCTCTAGCGCATACTTAAGTCATTCACGGAGCGCTTTCACTTTCCGGGCAATCTGCTGCCAAGGCGATGATGTATTTCATTCCCAACCATCCGACGAATACGGTGAGACAGATGATACCGGAATGTATCCGCACGCCGGAAAGACTGGCCTTCAGGCTATACACGCAACCAAAGCGTTTATCGTTAAACACCACATTTTTCTGGCTGATATCCCATTCTTCCCAAAGCACAGCAATCAGCTGTGACGTGCGGGTTAAAAGCAGACGAAAAGGCAGTTCAAAACTGGTGGTATAATCCACATTCAGCAGGGCATTACGCAGCCGCTCTCCTGATCCGACCTCTGCCTGCCGACACTCCTCCTGAACATCCTGCCACTGCTGGCGAAGGCGTACAACAACACGAACATTCTCAGCGTATTTTTTTGAGTAACCAACTGAAAAATGGTGGGAAGATCATTTTTCAGTTGAGAATTCCCCAACGGTCAATCCACCCGCTTTATCTTGTTTTTAACTAATGCTGTCTGGTTAAATGACGCCCGATGCTGCTAAGCGTGAGGGAAGCGCCATTTATTACAGCATTTGTTGCGTCAATCAGTGATTTTTGATGGTAGAAATGCAAAGTGGCCAGTATGTTTTTAAGGAATTTTTGGCATAATGAACGTGCAGGCATAGTGGTGATATCCTTGAAATTGCTAGCACAATCAATTAGATCACATCTCACTATGCCTGTCTTGTTTTCTGGGAATTCCTAATGGGTTGTCCTTCCAATTGGTTCTTTCGAGGCCTGCTCAGATTCACTCACATTATAACCTGTATACTCACTGAAACACCTACAGCTTCTTCATCAAATACATCAGCCGCTTTGTTACCCACACGACTGCTTTGACTGCTACCGCCTGGAACGACAGTCACCTGGTGGGATTTTCACCCCATGAAAGATCACGCCTTATCACAGTGCACGATTCCCCGAAAAATTACGCATCGTTGAATTACAGGGAAGTAACATCGTGCGAATGCCCAGTTCAGCACACTAATTCTGCTGTAAAAAGTGCAGAAACTGACTTAAAGCATAAGAAGGCGTTTCGTTATTGCGCCAGAACACACCGACGCTGCCTTTCTGTTCTATCTTTGGCAGGTTGAGTATCACCAGTTGTCCCTGGCTGGCATAACGTTGCGCCAGGCGTAATGACAAAATAGAGATCATATCGCTGCTTTGTAACAGGTTGGTACTGACGTTCATCGACGCCGACTCAATCGTGTTTTCTGGCAGCATTACGCCGTGGTCTACCAGCGCATTATCAATACTAATGCGAATGGGGGTACCCGTCGGCCAGACGATCCAGCGCCAGTTGGCAAGATCATTCCAGCTGAGGGTGGCGTATTTCGCCAGTGGGTGCTCAGGGCGGGCGACAAAGCATACTGGCTCGGTGTACAGCACCTGATAATTCAGTGGCAGTTGCAAGGCGCGACCGCCAATTCGCCCAACGACCACGTCGACAGAACCTGCCAACAGATCTTGCAGCAATGGGGTCATCACCTTCTCTTCGATATTCAGGTGTAGAGTTGGCATCTTCGTAAGCAAATGCAAAATCGCCTGGGATACGCAGTCAGTGGCGACGGGAGAACAGCCAATTTTCAGACTGCCGACCAGTCCACCTTGTTTAAAACGGGCCAGTTCATGTTGCGATCGCTCCATGTCATTGATTAACCGTTGGGCATGTTGCAATAACAATTTGCCGCCTTCAGTCGGACGTAATCCTTTGCTGTGCCGCTCAAAAAGTGTGATTCCAATCTCATCTTCGAGTTGTGACAACCATTTCGAAAGCGCAGGTTGGGTGATATTCATCATTCGTGCGACATGGGTCAGATTGCCCTGTTCACCCAGCGCCACCAGCATTTCAAGGTGATGTAGTTTTAATTTTTGCGCCCAGTTTGCCATTTACCATAACCTCCAGGTTATCTCTCTGCCCGAAATGCCATTGTACATTTCATCTCTTTAATCACAATATCGCAACATATACAAAACAAAAGAAACATCTACCTTACCTGCACTGAGGCATTTACTATGACTCAACGACGTGATCTACAAGCACTTATCGATGCTGCTCCGGTCGGCAAGATGCAGTGGCGCGTTATCATCTGCTGTTTTCTGGTGGTAATGCTCGATGGTTTTGACACCGCGGCTATCGGATTTATCGCCCCTGATATTCGCACTCACTGGCAACTCACCGCAGGCGATCTCGCCCCGCTTTTTGGCGCGGGTCTGCTGGGGTTAACCGCAGGCGCACTGCTTTGTGGCCCGTTGTCCGATCGCTTTGGTCGCAAGCGGGTGATTGAGCTGTGCGTCTTTTTGTTTGGCGCGTTAAGCCTCGCCTCAGCTTTCTCTCCGGATCTGCAAACTCTGGTCTTCCTGCGCTTTCTCACCGGCCTGGGTCTGGGCGGCGCGATGCCGAACACCATCACCATGACCTCGGAGTATCTGCCTGCCCGCCGCCGCGGCGCGCTGGTGACGCTGATGTTTTGCGGCTTTACGCTGGGTTCGGCGTTTGGCGGGATTGTCAGTGCGCAACTGGTGCCGGTGATTGGCTGGCACGGCATTCTGGTGTTGGGGGGCGTGTTACCGCTGATGCTGTTTGTCGCACTGCTGGTAGTTCTGCCGGAATCGCCACGCTGGCAGGTGCGCCGCCAGCTACCGCAGGCGGTGATTGCGAAAACCGTCAGCGCCATCACCCGCGAGCGTTATGTCGATACCCATTTTTATCTCATTGAATCAGCCTCCGTTACAAAAGGCAGCATTCGTCAACTGTTTATGGGACGTCAGTTACCCATCACGTTGATGCTGTGGGTAGTGTTCTTTATGAGCCTGCTGATTATTTACCTGCTCTCAAGCTGGATGCCGACGCTACTGAACCATCGCGGCATCGACCTGCAACACGCGTCCTGGGTCACCGCCGCGTTCCAGATTGGTGGTACGTTAGGCGCGCTGGCGCTGGGTGTGCTGATGGATAAGTTCAATCCTTTCCGCGTACTGGCGCTGAGCTATGCCACAGGCGCTATATGCATCGTGATGATTGGCTTAAGCCAGGATGGATTATGGCTGATGGCGCTGGCGATTTTCGGCACTGGCATTGGCATTAGCGGATCGCAGGTGGGGCTGAATGCGCTGACCGCAACACTTTATCCAACACAAAGTCGCGCTACGGGCGTGAGCTGGTCAAATGCTATCGGCCGCTGCGGCGCGATTGTTGGTTCGCTGTCTGGCGGCGTGATGATGGCGATGAATTTCTCTTTCGACACCCTGTTTTTCATTATCGCTGTGCCTGCGGCGATCAGTGCGGTGATGTTAACCCTGCTGATTACCGTGGTTCGCCAGTCGACCTCTGTCCCTGACTCACTGCCTCGCGCAGGCGTTGTGAACGAATAAGGAGCATCCCAATGACTGATAACAATCAAAATAGCCGCGAGCAATTTTATCAGCATATTTCCGGGCAAAACCTGACCCCGCTGTGGGAGTCACTGCACCATCTGGTGCCGAAAACGCCCAACGCTAACTGTGCGCCAGCGTACTGGAATTATCAGGAGATCCGCCCGCTGCTGCTGGAGAGCGGCAGCCTGATTGGCGCGAAAGAGGCGGTGCGCCGCGTGCTGGTACTGGAAAACCCGGCGCTGCGAGGGCAGTCTTCCATCACCGCGACTTTATATGCCGGTTTGCAACTGATCATGCCGGGCGAAGTGGCACCGAGTCATCGTCATAACCAGTCGGCGCTGCGTTTTATTGTTGAAGGCAAAGGGGCATTTACCGCCGTTGACGGCGAACGCACGCCAATGAATGAGGGCGATTTTATCCTGACCCCGCAGTGGCGCTGGCACGATCACGGCAACCCTGGCGACGAACCGGTTATCTGGCTCGATGGGTTGGATCTGCCATTAGTGAACACTCTGGGCTGCGGTTTTGCCGAAGATTACCCGGAAGATCAACAACCGGTAACGCGTAAAGAGGGCGATTACCTGCCGCGTTACGCTGCCAATATGTTGCCGCTGCGCCATCAGACGGGGAACTCCTCGCCGATCTTTAACTATCGTTATGACCGCAGCCGCGAAGTGCTGCACGATTTAACCCGCATGGGCGATGCCGACGAATGGGATGGCTACAAAATGCGCTACGTCAACCCGGTCACCGGCGGCTATCCGATGCCGTCGATGGGCGCTTTCCTGCAACTGCTACCGAAAGGGTTCTCCTCCCGCGTGGCGCGCACCACTGACAGCACTATCTACCATGTAGTGGAAGGTAGCGGACAAGTCACCATCGGCAATGAAATCTTCACCTTTAGTGCAAAAGATATCTTTGTGGTGCCGACCTGGCACGGCGTGTCATTCCAGACTACGCAAGATACCGTTTTATTCAGTTTTTCGGACAGACCGGTACAAGAAGCCCTGGGGCTTTTCCGCGAAGCGCGTTATTAATTTGGGAGAGAGAAAATGACTCAATATGTATTCGAACCACAAGCGCCCGTTACCGTACCGGTTGTTGGCAGTGATAAACAATTCCCCGTGCGTCGCGTTTACTGCGTCGGGCGTAACTATGCCGCCCACGCCCGCGAAATGGGCTTTGATCCGGATCGTGAACCACCCTTCTTCTTCTGCAAACCAGCAGATGCCGTTATTCCGGTCGCCGCTGGCGAAACGCTGGCGCTGCCATATCCGGCGCAGACCGATAACTATCATTACGAAATTGAACTGGTAGTGGCGATTGGTAAAAAAGGCAGCGATATCCCGCTGGAACACGCCCATGAATATGTCTGGGGTTATGCCACGGGTCTTGATATGACTCGGCGTGACCGTCAAATGGAAATGCGCCAGATGGGCCGCCCGTGGGAAATCGGTAAAGCGTTTGATCTCTCAGCGCCCATCGCGCCGCTGCACAAAGCCCGCGATATCGGCGGTATTGATAATGCGCCAATCTGGTTACAGGTTAACGGCGAAGATCATCAGCGCAGCGATATTCGCCATCTCATCTGGTCGGTGAATGAAACCATCAGCTATCTGTCAGGCTTCTTTGAGCTGCAACCGGGCGATCTGATCTTCACCGGTACGCCGGAAGGGGTTGGCCCGGTAGTGAAAGGTGATGTGATCACAGGCAACGTCGAGGGCTTAACGCCTATCGCGGTGAAGATTGTCTGAGGTGCATGATGAAGCTGTACAGTTTTTTTAATAGTTCAGCGTCGTACCGGGTACGCATTGCGCTGGCGCTGAAAGGCATTAATTACCAGACCGAAGGGGTGAATATCCGTATTGGTCAGCAAAATGAACTGGCCTATCGGCGGATGAATCCGGTCGGGCTGGTGCCGACGCTGCTGACTGACGAGGGCGAATCACTCGGACAATCGCTGGCGATTATTGACTGGCTGGAGAGGCACTACCCGCAAGTTCCGCTGGTGCCGCAGGAAGAACCGGCCCGCAACAAGGTGCTGGAAATTGTCTATGCCATCGCTTGTGATATTCATCCATTGAATAACTTGCGCGTGCTGCGCTACCTGACCGAAGAACTGAACGTCAGTGAAGAAGAAAAAAAACGTTGGTATGCGCACTGGATCCAGCAAGGGTTAAGCGCGGTGGAACAACTGTTGCGCCAGAACCAGTCGGGGCAATTTTGTGTGGGCGAGACGCCGACGCTGGCAGATTGCTGCCTTGTCCCGCAGTGGGCAAACGCGCTACGCATGAACTGCGATTTGAGCGGGTATCCACGCTGCAAAGCGGTGTACGACGCCTGCACACAGTTGCCAGCGTTCATTGCCGCAGCGCCAGAAAATCAACAAGATAAAATTTCAGCCTGACCAGGAGAACTATAATGACGAAAGTAACACGCGCAGTAATTGTGGGAGGCGGGATCGGCGGTGCGGCAACTGCGCTGTCACTAGCCCGCCTGGGGATCAAAGTGGTGCTGCTGGAAAAGGCGCATGAGATCGGTGAGATTGGCGCGGGCATCCAGTTGGGGCCAAATGCGTTTTCGGCGCTGGACAGCCTCGGCGTCGGCGAAGTTGCCCGCCAGCGCGCGGTGTTTACCGATCACATTACCATGATGGATGCGGTGAACGCCGAAGAAGTGGTGCGCATTGAAACCGGGCAGGCCTTTCGTGACCATTTCGGCGGTCCTTACGCGGTGATCCACCGGGTTGATATTCACGCCTCGGTGTGGGAAGCGGTACTGACGCATCCGGACGTGGAATATCACACCTCCACCAACGTCGTGGATATTCGCGAGACGGAAGACGATGTCACCGTGTTTGACGATCGCGGCAATAGCTGGACCGGCGATATTCTGATTGGCTGTGACGGCGTGAAGTCAGTGGTGCGCCAGAGCTTATTGGGCGATGCGCCGCGTGTCACCGGACATGTTGTCTACCGTGCGGTTATCGATTGTGCCGATATGCCGGAAGATTTGCGCATTAACGCACCGGTACTGTGGGCGGGGCCGCACTGTCACCTGGTGCATTACCCTTTGCGCGGCGGCACGCAGTATAACCTGGTGGTGACATTCCACAGCCGCCAGCAGGAAGAGTGGGGCGTGAAGGATGGCAGTAAAGAGGAAGTGCTCTCTTACTTTGAGGGGATTCACCCGCGTCCGCGCCAGATGCTGGATAAACCGACTTCATGGCGACGCTGGTCAACTGCCGACCGTGAACCAGTCGCGAAATGGGGCACTAACCGCATTACGCTGGTGGGCGATGCAGCCCATCCAGTGGCGCAATATATGGCGCAAGGTGCCTGTATGGCGCTGGAAGACGCGGTAACGCTGGGTAAGGCGCTGGCGCAGTGTGAGGGTGATGCGGCGCAAGCCTTTGCGCTGTATGAGTCGGTACGTATTCCGCGCACCGCGCGTATTGTCTGGTCGACCCGTGAGATGGGACGGATTTATCACGCCGCGGGAGTAGAACGCCAGGTTCGTAACCTGCTGTGGAAAGGGAAATCGCAGGCAGAGTTTTATCGCGGCATGGAGTGGCTGTACGGCTGGAAAGAAGATAACTGTCTGCAACCACGCTGAGTACTTCTTCACCTAACCAGGCGCACGGGTGATCTCCTTGCCCTTCGGAGAGGAGCTATTAAGTCCTGTTGATTTCAACAGGGCTCTCTCCTCTCCCTTTAGCCTCCTTTAAAATAAGGTATCATCAGAAATCCTTCTTTCAACAAATAGCACGCCACTTCAAGCAAATCGTCTCCAGAGCTATTCAGTGTTACGTCCTGTTTTTCCAGTGTAAATCATCACCAGATTATGTCTGAAAAGCTCGTTACCTACACTGATCAGTGTTAGTTGTTTTGGCAAAAATATCTCACACCGGTTTTCATCATCAACAAGCACTATACGCAACCAACAACACAAAAAGGAACACACCATGCCCCCACACAAAATCCGCCAGGAGTGGCTGGCGCTGGACGAGACCGCAGAAGTCATCCTACAGCACAGCATCACGTTGCAATCCGCCGACCTTATCCGCCATTCTTTTATTTGGCGCAACCGCAGTATCTGTCTGTGATGTTGGTGTTACTGCCAAGCGCTTTATGGTTCGGGATAACGGCATGTATGGTAGCAAGTAGCTTTAAGCGATGGTTATAAGTTGCTCAAAAAATCGGTCCTCACTACAATACGAATTTTATCAGGTATGGAATTCGGATTATGAATAAATCTGTCATAAAGCTGTTGAATAAAAAATTCATTATTTCAGTAATAACCTCATCTACATTTATTACTGGATGCACAATGGCTGTTATATGGTTCTATCTGTCAAACATAGATAGATTAGATATTTTCTTTGATACTGTAAGCCTCAGTTCAGCCATAGGTATCATTTTTGTTTTTATAATAGTATCGCTTTCTGGGTTTAGCTTAGTAATTTTCATTTCCTCTTTTATTCTAATCCTCATTTACACATTACATGAAGATAATTTCAAAAATTATCCAAGCATACCACATCGAATTTCCACTGTTTGTTATCTAAATAGCTTGTTTATATGCTGTAGTATAATTGTTGGCTACTATATTTACTATCTTTATGGATGGAATGGTTATTCCATAAGTATCACCGGTTTTGTATTGATGCTTGCTTTTAGTTATTTTGTATCCTATTTTAATCTATTTAAAACAAAGAGATTTAGTTGGCATAAATCTGATAACTATGAGAAATTACCAAGAAAACCAAGATTGTTATGTTTTTTACCCTTGCAATTTATGACTCCCGGGATCGTTCAAATATTACCTATGTTATTTCTGCTTACCCAACTTGATTTTAGTGAGGGGACAAGTGATTTGGTTGAAATGCTAATGCTCCTTGCCTTAACAGCAGCTATTGTTACTATTGGCATTCTGCCTGGTGCCATACATCTTAATGAGCGCAGAAATGGTGATAAATTCACTGGATTCATAGTTGTTTTAATATGCATACCAGTTGTAATTACTGTATTCAGTATGTGGTATCGCCCTATCCCAAATATGATCATTAATATGGTAATGAGTCTCTCTGGCATTAGTGACTGGAGAACGCATCAGTATTATATCGAAAATAAAACTCATTCTCATAGTATGTTTAATGGCTTAATCTGGAATACTCGGCACTATACAGAAATCCCCGAGAGATTTTTCATCACCGGGGTCAGTACATTTACCTTAGGAGATATAAAGCTGGTATGCCCAACTGAAATAACAGAAGCAAGAAAAGAGAGTTTGAAATTTACCATTAATGATATCAATGAGTATGAGCAAAAAGGGAAACAGTTAAAGGCAGTAGCCATGAAATGCATTCCTTTTAATAAGAACGATATTCATACCTGGGATTCGCCATTATCTGAACCGATCTATTACGAGAAAGTCAAACAGACCATAGATAACTCGATGTTAAAAATTCTCCATACCCTGAAATGAGGTAATGTTCCGGGGAAGTCATATTGACGCGTTTTTAGACGCGTCATCAGCGGTGTATGCGGATGATCACGGCCCTGCGATGGTTGATTTATTTTATTGCGTGTGGGCGTTTGCCTGACAGGCACCGCTGCCAGCGTTATTATCGTCGTGTTTTCTGTTTCGTACTCTATTTACTGATCGTACATATCAGGTGCAGCATCGATATCGTAGGATCTCCTTCATCCCGATATTGCAGGCCGCCGCTGGCTGCCGATCATTTTGCTGTCGCTAACGATCTCACTGATTCTGTGGGCATGCGGCAAATTGCCCGTTTTTCTCTTCTACGTCTTTATCGCCGCCAAATTCCCCTCAATCTCCTGCTGTTCGTCGGTGGCGCTGGCGTAAAAACGCGCAGATTATTCTGACCTCGTCGGCAGCACACCGCTACAGTTTTACCTACCGATCGTACCGGTCTGCGTTATCGCTTTTGACTTTCATGGTAGCGTTCCCTCTCTGACAAGAAGGTGGCGATTTCTCATACAACCCCTCACCACACTACTCCGCATGACTGGTAATACTTCATACGCCATGTATAACAACAATCTGCTACCCGCTCTCAGTTAATAAACAGCATCGATATCCTCCGGGCTCGCCGGGCGACCGGCCTGATGACCCGCGACAATTACCGAACGGTAAATAACATTACCCTGGGTAAGTATCAGGAGGCGAAACGATGAAACTGGCCCTGACGCTGGAAGCTGACAGCGTTAACGTGCAGGCACTGAACATGGGGCGCATTGTCGTTGACGTCGATGGTGTTAATCTCACTGAACTGATTAATAACGTCGCTGAAAACGGTTATTCACTCCGTGTGGTGGAGGAATCCGACCAACAGTCAACCTGCACACCTCCGCCATTTGCAACCCTTGCCGGCATACGCTGCAGTACCGCACATATCACGGAAACGGACAACGCCTGGTTGTACTCGCTGTCACACCAGACCAGGGACGTTGGTGAATCAGAATGGATTCATTTTACAGGTACCGGTTATCTGTTACGTACTGATGCGTGGTCGTACCCGGTTCTGCGGCTTAAGCGCCTGGGCCTGTCAAAAACGTTCCGTCGTCTGGTTGTCACACTTACCCGACGTTATGGCGTCAGTCTCATTCATCTGGATGCCAACGCTGAATGCCTGCCGGGTTTACCCACTTTCGACTGGTAACCAGAAACAACATGAAATCATTAACCACGGAAACAGCGCTGGATATTCTGATTGCGTGGCTGCAGGACAATATCGACTGCGAATCGGGAATTATCTTTGACAACAATGAGGATAAAACGGATTCAGCAGCACTGTTGCCCTGTATCGAACAGGCCAGAGAGGATATCCGTACCCTGCGCCAACTGCAGCTTCAGCACCAGAACCGGTGAGTCTCACTCATCATCTCACTCACCAGACTTCATTCCACTGACGCCAGCCTGAACACGGCTGGCGTTTTCATTTATCTGCAAAAAGGAATATCGATTATGTCTGAAATCACAGTCTCCCGTCCGGAAGTGGTCAACGAGAATACGGACGTTGTCTGCTCCACCTCAGTCAGGTCCAGGTCACTGGAATATGATAATTTTCCGGAAATCAGCGAAGCGAACATTCTGAGCACATTTGAACAACTGCACCAGAACAAAGATGAAGTGTTTGAACGGGGAGTGATCAACGTCTTCAAAGGGCTGAGCTGGGATTACAAAACCAACTCACCCTGTAAATTTGGCAGTAAAATTATCGTCAACAATCTGGTGAGATGGGACCAGTGGGGATAATGATATGGTCACCCCCACCTTAACAGCAGTACGCTGTTAAGGTAAATCCCTTTAACGGAGAGACCATCATGCAGAACATCACACTTATTGGTATCGATCTCGGAAAGCACTCCTTCCACATTCATTGTCAAGACAAGTCTGGTAAGGCTCTTCTGCGTAAAAAATTTACCCGTACTAAACTGATGCAGTTTCTGGCGACATGTCCGCCCTCAGTTGTTGTAATGGAAGCCTGTGCGGGTGCACACTTTATGGCTCGCTGTATCTCTGATTTTGGGCATGAAACTAAGCTGATTTCTCCACAGTTCGTTCGCCCGTTTGTCAAAAGTAATAAGAATGATTTTGTTGATGCAGAAGCCATATGCGAAGCGGCTTCACGACCATCAATGCGTTTTGTCCAGCCGAGAACTGAGACCCAGCAGGCCATGAGGGCGTTACACCGGGTCAGAGAATCGCTCATCAGAGATAAGGTGAAAACAACCAACCAGATCCACGGTTTCTTGCTGGAATTTGGAATCAGCCTGCCGATAGGTGATGCTGTAATAAAACGGTTGTCTCTCGTGTTGGCTGAACACGAAATCCCCGAATATCTGAGCCGCCTTTTGGTGAGGTTGCATACCCACTACTTTTACCTTGTTGAGCAAATAGCAGAGCTGGAATCAGAATTAAGTCAGTCAATCAACGCTGATGATACCGCTCAGCGCATTATGACAATTCCTGGTGTTGGTCCGATTACTGCCAGCTTACTATCGTCGCAACTTGGTGACGGGAAACAGTTCTCATGCAGCAGGGATTTTGCAGCTTCCACAGGACTTGTTCCCCGGCAGTATAGCACTGGAGGAAAATCGACTCTGTTGGGTATCAGTAAGCGAGGTGATAAAAATTTACGCCGGTTACTGGTTCAGTGTGCCCGCTCATTCATAATGCGACTTGAACGCAAGCATGGAAAACTTGCTGAGTGGGTTCGGGAGCAACTCAACAAGAAGCATTCGAATGTGGTTACCTGCGCTCTGGCAAATAAACTGGCTCGAATTGCCTGGGCAATCACTACTCAGAAAAAAGAATATCAGGCCTGATATAGATGCTGATATAACTCAATTAGTTTATTTTAAACAATAAGATACAAGTTACCTTTCTGGTTTTGCGAAGACTGATTATTGATGACATGAACGGCAAATCGACCTGATTAAAAACCTAACAGATGAAATGGCTCACTGAAGCCGAGGGGATTTTTAGGATTATCAGGTGCGGAACTCATCGGGGCGCGGGCATCCTTGCCCACAGAGACGCCGGATAGATTTAAGCAAGCCAACCATTAATCAAAAATCAGTGTTGCAAAAACGGGGGTGACCATAGATTTCATCTTATCAGTGGAATGCAGGCAGATCGCCTGGCTGACCTGGAAAGAATGTTGCATCTGCTCAGCGGTAAACCGATCCCCGACAACCGAGGGAATATCACCATTAATCTGGATGACCACATACAGTCCGTTCAGGGTAAAGGACGCTATGAAGATGAGATGTTCATCATTAAATACTTTAAGAAGGGTGGATCTGCACACATCACTTTCAAAAGGCTGGAGCTGATTGACAGAATTAACGATATAATAGCCAGGCACTTTCCTTCTGTGCTCTCAGCCTGACCCCGAGTTTGATTCCCTTTCGATATCAAAAGGGACTGCGGGTACAAAAGAGGGTACATATTTCACCAAACCAAACAAAATAAAATAATATCAACATGATAGAAGCATTCTTCGATTCCGAGTCCGGCACCACTAATTCTTAAGAACCCGCCCACAAGGCGGGTTTTTGCTTTTGGATCTGACAATAACCTTCACGAAAAAAATTAGCTTATAAAGTCTGGGGGAATTACTCTCGCCACGTTAACGAGAGTAATTTTATTGATATTAATCTCCTGATACTTTACCCCCGTCCAAACTCCAGCCGCTGCACATTCACCATCCCAGGCTTCTCAGCAGCACTGACATCAATTTGTGTCACCCGCAGCGCATATTTTTCATCCAGTGCGTTTAACCATTTCAGCAGGTCATTAAACACCACAGGTTCTATCCAGACCTGAATATTCTCCCCACGATCGGCTATCCGCCTGATGACCACCGAGTGCGCGGAAGCACTGTCACTGATGACCCGCGATACCTGCGCAGGCGTTGTTGTGGCAGATTTTCGCGCTGCAATAATATCCGGCGCGGCGTTCTTCAGTCGGGTGTTCATCGCCACCAGCTGCTGCAATATTGTCTCCTGTTGCTCAATCCGTTCGCTCAACGGCTGCCAGATGAGGACGTAATATCCGACGCTAAACAGGAACACCACCGCTGCCAGTAACATGCCCTTTTCACGCGGAGAACGCCTCGCCAGGTGTTGTGCCAGCCAGTGTTCGCCACGGCTTAACTGGCGTTCACGCCATTGCTGAAAATAGTGAATAAATTTATCGCGTAACATGTTATTTCCTCCGCAACGTTACGCCGCCGGAAACCGCATCACCCTCTTTCTGTAACGCGTCCTGTTGCACAACATAATCGGTTGCCAGTGCACTACGCAGTTTGTCGAAACTGGCAAAGTTCGCGGCCCGTAGCTGGAGGTGAAGTATCTGGCGTTTTTGATCAAAGGTAAAACCACGCATTTCGATGTCGGAAAGTGACGCTGATTTCAGGGTGCTGGCTATCGCTGACAACTCGGCGAGCAGCCGGGTATCGTCGGCCTGTGGGCGATATTTTTTCAGCGCCATCGTCACCTGAGAGCGTAAATTCACAATCCGCTTCTGCTCCGGGAACAACGTTAAGAACTGTTCCTCCGCCTGGGTGCGGCTTTGCGCCACCTGTTCGCTGACGCTCCATAACGTCACGCCCCGCTCCACTGCCAGCGCAACCAGAATCAGCAATATCGGCAGAATCATCACCCGCCAGCGCGCCCACTGTTTTCGGTAGCTGACGCGAGGCTGCCACGGCCCTGTCAGCAGGTTCCCTTCCGGTTCGCCATAAGTGGTAATGGCGGGCAGAGCTGTAACGGTCAGGCGTTCAGCGTCTGCGCCAGCCCATGCTGATAGCTTTTCCGGTGCAATGCCGACTACGGTTAGCGAAAGCGGTAAATCCTGCTCATTGAGCTGGGCGCGGAACATGACCGGAGCCAGCGCCAGCCCGGCGCTCCATCCCCGGCATTCATCGATGCGGCAGATAACCCGTTGCGCATCGCAAGCCATAAACCCACAAGGAATGGACATCCAGTCCGGCGCGACGGTAGCGCGGGTGATGCCGTTTTCCTGCAACCACTGCGCAATGTTGCGCATATGCTGTTGGTGAATCACTGCTACGGTTGCCAGTTGCTGGTCGATATTCAACGGGGCGAAATGCAGTTCATCGATATCCTGGTTCAGCTCTTCTTCCAGTAAGGCGGGCAGAATAGTCGGTATCTGCTTGCGGGCGACATCAGGCAGTTCAACCTGCCAGACGCTGATCCATTCGCCGGGAATGTAGAGTCGAATCGCATCGGTTTGCAGCCATTGCTGAAGCTGTTCGTCAGCAACGTCAGGCCAGATACCGTGTTCCACGTCGGGTGTACGGCGCTGCCAGCGGACGGTATCGGAGGCGCAAAGCGGGGAAAAAATCTCAAGGATGGAACTCACTCACTTTCTCCTGTCTGATGCCAGAGAACCGAAAAGTGTTGTGGGCCCATGCGGACAATTAACGAGTTCATCGTCAGTTCAATCTCATTCACGGTGATATCTGAACGCAGCCAGAAGTAATTGCTGTCCACGCTCAGGACGGTTTTTAGCTGTTTTTTAGTACGCTCATCGACGTCAGCAAGTAGCGGCTGTGCAAGAAACTGATCGACATCTTCCCAGCCCTTCGCCGGACGTTGTTGTAATAACGCCCGCGCCTGAACAGGGCTTAACCACGGGTCAAACAGCGCCTCAAGAATCACACTTTGCGTGACGTCTAAAGTATTGATGTTGATTTGCTGGCGGGTCATCGGCAGCGCACAGACCAGCGGTTTCAGTTTTTGATAAAGCCCGGCGTCCATTCCCTGCACCACGCGCATCTCGCTGATATCGGCCAGCGGTTGATTGGCGGCGTAGAACGGCACCGAGCGGGCGAGATACTCGCTGTCTTCACGGCCCAGACGCGTCTGCACGCTGCGGTCCTCGTCAATAAACTCCCACAGGCTTTCGGCTATCAGTTCGGCCCGATAAGCAGGCACATCGAGGCGCGAGATCAGGGCAATCAACTGTTGTACCGCAAGCGGACGCGACGCCGTTGTCGGCTGAGCAAGGGCATTCAGGTTAAAGCAAGCCTGTGCGTCACGCAGGGTGACCGCAATTTGCCCCTGCGGCAGAGGGAAGAAACGAGGGCCGGATGCCCACGGCTGTGCCAGATGCACGCGCTTTTCATTTTTCAGGCTCAGACTGAGCGCGCTCAGCGCCAGGCTTTCCGCACTGGCGCTGTACCACAGCGCCTGCTGGTACTCCTGCTGGCTGCGCGTTCGCCCAAGTTGTTGCTGCATCCGCCCGGAAAGCGTGATGGTTACCAGCATCATAACCGCCAGCAATACCAGCACCACGACCAGTGCCATTCCGCGTTTTGGTGGTGAGGTGATCATGATTATTGCGGCCCGCGTAACAACCAGATGCGTTCAATCTCGCCCCATTGCGGCGAATGCAGGGTCATGCGTACCGCCACAGGGATCGCCTGTACTGACGACCAGCTCTCCTGCCAGCGCGTGCCGTCGTAGAACTGCAAACGGAGCGAATCGGCCGGAATCAACTTTTGCATTGTCGGCTTCACGCTGCCTGCGGCATCGGTCAGCGGCCAGGCTAACCGTTCGAGATAACCGTCATGAATGCGGTAACCGACGGTGAGCAGATTACTGCGCGGCAGACGCATCAACGGGTTAACCACACCGCCGCGCACAAAACGCATTCCTTCACTCTCAGACGCCAGCACGCCAGCGCCAGCCAGTAAAGCTGGTTCACGCTGGCCCTGATCGCCTCTTACCGGACGCGGCATCATTTGGGTCAGATCGTGGGTCAGAAAACTCATCGTTTGCTGCATGAGGTTTAGTTTTTGATCGTGATCGGCGACGGCGCTATTCACGCGCGTGACGCCGTTAGTCACCTGCTGCGCCATCAGTGCCAGCGAGGCAAAAATGGCAATTGCCACCAACATTTCCAGTAACGTGAAACCAGCGCGAGTCCTTCTCACTGTTGGCCTCCCACGGCGCTAAACCAGGCGCGTCGTGACTGAATGACCGACGAAAAGTCTTCGTGAAGGCTGACTTCAATATCCACCGCCTGGAGCAGCGCGTTGCCTGTACTCAGCGGTGTGGTTCGCCAGTACCAGCGGCTTCCTGCCATATCGCTCTCGCCCTGCTGCCTGACCGCCCGCTGCCCACGGGTCATCAGGTAGAGCAGCGCAGTCTGGTTTTCAGCCACCCAGCCCGCTACCGTTTTTTCCTCAAGAACGTGCTGATTACTCAGCGCACCGCTGGCAATCTGTAATACCGCCGTGGCAGCCAGCGCAAAAATCGCCAGCGCGAGCATCACTTCCAGCAAGGTAAATCCGCGCTTCATGGCATCCTCTCATCACATTGATTGAGGGATAACGCGCCATCGTGCGCCAGTTTTACCGCCCAACATGCGTTTTGCGCCGCCGAGTAGAAGCGCAGCGTAAACGGCGTGGCGGGTTCAAAAGGCGAAAAACGGATCTGCGGCGTCTTCTTTTTCGCCTCTTTTTGCAGCTCCAGTTCAATATCGTGCAGCGTCAGGCGACGACGTTGCAGCTCCAGCGCATACTCCTTCTGCCAGATATCACTTCCGGGTTGTAACAGCATCTGCACCTGTTTTGGCACCGTAACCTGTGCCGATAACCGGGTCGCGGAAACGGGCAACCACTGCCCCTGACGACGCTGCATAAACTGATAGCCAGGCGCGTCGATTAGCACACCGAGTGTCTGCCCTTCAATCACTGCCCTGTCCTTAAACTGCGCAAAGCGAGTCAGAAAATCCTGTGCCGCTTTTTTCGCGGGCGGTTCAGAATCGGTCGCAAACGTCTGTACCACGCCCGAACTGGCAAGGCCGATAAGGAAAATCACCAACATGATTTCCAGAAGTGTGAATCCGCGTTCAGGCACTGCTTACTGAAACTCCTGCAAATTCCAGTTACCGATATCTGCGCCAGCGCCTTCCCCGTTTTCCTGACCATCCGCCCCCAGGGTATAAACATCAAACAGCCCTTTTTCACCCGGGCTGAGATACTGATAATCATTGCCCCACGGATCCTTTGGCAGTCGTTTAATGTATCCACCAGTACGGTAGTTGCGGGCGTCCGCCATATTGGCTGGCTGCTGGATCAGCGCCTCAAGCCCCTGTTCGGTAGTTGGATAACGCCCGTTATCCAGTCGGTACATATCCAGTGCGTTTTCCAGCGCCACGATATCGCTGATGGCTTTTTGCCGATCCGCTTTCTCTTTATTGCCCAACAGGTTAGGCACCACCAGACTTGCCAGGACGCCAAGAATAACAATCACCACCATCACTTCCAGCAGGGTAAAACCTGCCCGTGGTTTTTGTGTGCGGGATAACGAATTCATGTGATAACTCCGTAAATTACATTCCAACCATATTGTTCAGTTGCAGCATCGGCTCGAGGATGGCGATGACGATAAACAGCACCACGCCCGCCATCATCACCACCAGCGCCGGCTCAAACAGCCCCAACGCCAGCCCCACCTGGGTATCAAATTCCCGCTCCTGGTTAACTGCGGCCTGTTCAAGCATGGTTTCCAGTTCGCCGCTCTGTTCGCCGGAGGCGATCATGTACAGCATCATCGGGGGGAACAGGCGCAACTCCGCCAGCGCAGCGCGCAGACTGCTTCCTTCGCGGACGCGATCTGCCGCCAACAGCAGTTGTTGCTCGACATAGCGATTTGCCGACACGGCGGCAGCGGTCTGAATGCCTTCCAGTAGCGGAACACTGCTGGCGGTGAGGATGCTTAACGTGCGGGAAAAACGCGCCGTATTCAGTCCGCGCGCAACACGCCCTATCACGGGCAGGCGCAGCAAGGTTTTATCCCAGCGCAGGCGCATCGCAGGATTTTTAAGTAGCCGTTGCCCCAGCACCAGAAGCCCCAGCAAACCCGCCAGCCAGTAAACGCCGCTGGCCTGCAACGCATCGCTCATGGCAATAAGCGTGCGGGTGGAGACGGGCAGCGCGTGTCCGAGATGATCAAACTGTTCGATGATTTTCGGTACTACCGCCGTCAGCAAAATAGTGACCACGCCCGTTGCCACCACCAGCAGAACCAGCGGATAGAGCATGGCCTGCAATAGACGTGATTTCAGGCGCTGTCGCTGTTCGGTGTAATCTGCCAGGCGATTAAGCACCACGTCGAGATGCCCGGATTTTTCTCCGGCAGCAACCATCGAACAAAACAGAGAATCAAAGACGCGGGGATGTTCGCGCAGGCTGTCCGACAGGGTGTAACCTTCCTGAATCCGGCTGCGCAGCGCCATTCCGAGGCTTTTTACATGCAGTTTTTCACTTTGCTCACTGACCGCCTGTAAGCAGGTTTCCAGCGGCATTGCTGCCTGTACCAGCGTTGCCAGTTGGCGCGTGAACAGCGCAAGATCTGCCGCCGCCACGCGACGATGTGCGTGCCGCCGACGCTGCAACATCCCCCCTGACGAAGTATTCATCCGGGCTTCAATATGCACGGGGATAAGCTCTTTACCGCGCAACAACTGGCGGGCATGACGCGCGGAATCCGCCTCAATCATACCTTTGGTTTTGCGACCATTACGCTCCAGCGCCTGATAGTAAAACAGTGCCATTACGCCTCCATGGTTACCCGCAGAACTTCATCGAGAGAGGTTTCTCCGGCGAGCACTTTCTCAATGCCGTTGCTGCGGATACCCGCAGAGTGTTGTCGGACATAACGTTCCAGCTCCAGCTCCCCGGCCTGACGGTGGATCAAATCACGCAATGTGGCATCCACCACGATCAGCTCATGGATGGCAGTCCGTCCGCGAAAACCTTTGTGATTACAGGCGGGACAGCCCTGTGGATGGTACAGAGTGACGGTACGGGCGTCGGTAATTCCCAGCAGGCGTTTTTCTTCGTCAGTGGCTGGTGCGGGCTGGCGGCAGTCGGGACACAGCGTGCGAACCAGTCGCTGCGCCATCACGCCCGTCAGACTGGAAGAGAGCAGGAAAGGCTCCACGCCCATATCCTGCAAACGTGTGATCGCCCCCACCGCTGTGTTGGTATGCAGCGTGGAAAGGACCAGGTGTCCGGTAAGTGAAGCCTGGACGGCGATTTCTGCGGTTTCGGTATCGCGGATTTCACCGACCATCACCACATCCGGGTCCTGACGCAAAATCGCGCGCAGCCCACGGGCAAAGGTCATGCCGACGCGGGTGTTAACCTGCGTCTGACCGATCCCTTCAATCATGTATTCGATGGGATCTTCAACCGTGAGAATGTTGCGCGAATGGTTGTTCAGCTCCTGCAATCCGGCGTACAGCGTGGTGCTTTTGCCGGAACCCGTCGGCCCCGTCACCAGAAAGATGCCGTGCGGTTTGTGTAACAGCTGGCGCAACTGCGCGGTCAGTTGCTGGCTAAGCCCCAGACGCTCCAGCGTCAGGCGGGCCTGGTTTTTGTCCAGCAGTCGCAGCACCACGCGCTCGCCCCAGGCGGATGGCATGGTGGAGACACGCACGTCAATCGCCCGACCGCCCAGCAGCAGCGCAATACGGCCATCCTGCGGTACGCGCTTTTCGGCAATATCCAGCCGCGCCATCACCTTGATACGCGATACCAGCAGCGAGGCCAGTTTGCGCCCCGGGCGCAGCATTTCATGTAATGTGCCGTCAACGCGAAAACGGATCACCAGACTCTTTTCAAACGTCTCGATGTGGATATCCGAAGCGCCTTCTTTAATCGCCTCTGCCAGCATGGCGTTGATCAGTTTGATGATTGGCGCGTCGTCGTCGCTTTCCAGCAGATCTTCCGTTTCCGGCAGTTCTTCCGCGAGAGTAAAAAAGTCCTCAGCAGAACCGAGATCTTCCATCAGCTGGCGGGCCTCGGAAGAGTCCCGCTGCCAGACCGCATTCAGCCGCTGTTCAAATTCGGCCCCGTCGATTTGCCGCAGCGTAAAGGGCGCGTTCAGCCCCCGCTGCAGCTCCTGCAAAACAGAGAGCGACAACGGATGAACGTGGAGGATCTCCAGCGACGCTTCGCACCATGCCACCAGGCTAAACCGACGGCTGAAACTGTAGGGCAGACGCACGGTGTTGACGGTGGTTTCCTGTGCTACAGGCACCATTAACGCGTTCTCCCGGCATTGAGGAATGCGCGGACTTCCGGCGGTAAGGCCTGGTTTTGCGCTGGCAGTACCGGCTGTGCGGTGTGCGGCATCAGGCTTAAGCCTTGCTCATCGCGATAGATCTGTTCGGCGCGCATATAGTTATATTTGCGCTGCGACACACCGTCTGCCGCCATACCGTCACGCAGAATGGTCGGGCGGATAAACACCATCAGGTTACGTTTTTCTTTTTTATCCGCCGTCGATTTAAACAGGTTACCAATCAATGGGATATCGCCCAGCAGCGGCACTTTCGCCACGCTTTCTCCCGCCTGGTCGTCCATCAGACCGCCAAGCACAATCAGCTCACCATCGTTAGCCAGCACGGTGGTTTTCAGTTTGCGCTCGCCAAACACCACGTCGAGGCTGGTCTGTCCTTCCACCTTCGAGACTTCCTGCTCAATCACCATCTGTACCGCGTTACCTTCGTTAATCTGCGGCGTGACTTTCAGCATGATGCCGACTTTTTTCCTTTCTACTGTATTGAAAGGATTACTGTTATTGGAGCCAACGGTAGAGCCGGTTAATACCGGAACATCCTGGCCTACCATGAAGAAGGCTTCCTGGTTGTCCAGCGTGGTGATGCTCGGCGTGGAGAGTACGTTAGAACTGGAGTCGTTTTTAACCGCCTGCACCAGCGCCATCCAGTCGCCTTTCACCACGCCAACCGCCGTACCGCTGAATCCAGAAAGAAGCTGGGCGAGTGTGGAGAGATCGCCGTTGGTATCCGGATTAATGGTGGTAGCGCCGTTTTCACTGATCACCGTGGAGCCTTTCTGCGGTTTCGCCTGAGAAATGGCTGCCCCCAGCGTGCCAATAGGGATCTGCGTACCGTTAGCAAACTGCATTAATCCGGCATCTTTCGACGCCCACTGCACGCCGAAGTTGATATTACTGCCTTCGGCAACTTCCACGATCAACGCCTCGACATGCACCTGAGCACGGCGAATATCCAGTTGTTCAATCACGCTTTGCAGCGACTGCATGATGTCCTGCGGCGCGGTTACAATCAGGGCATTACTGTGTTTGCTGGCGGCGATGGAGACAACCTCACGCCCGCTACCGACCGTGCCTTCCGCCTCTTCTTTAGCCGCCGTGAGCGTGCCGCTGACCTGCTTCAGCACATCGACCAGATCTTCGGCTTTGCTGTATTTGAGATAGAAAACCTGGCTGTTGCCGCTGCGTTCCATTTCTGAGTCCAGCCGACGGATCAGGCGGCGCATTTTGTCCCGCGTGGCCGGGTCACCACTGACAATCACACTGTTGGTGCGTTCGTCGGCGACAATTTGAGATTTCAGTGTTGCTGGTTGGTTCTCGCCGCTGTTTTTAGTCAGGCTTTCCAGCACGCGGGCAATTTCCGAAGCTGAGGCGTTATCCAGCGGGATCACCTCTTCAGTGCGGTTTCCCGCATGATCCACGCGCTGGATCACCTCCGTCAGACGCTCCACGACTGAGGCGCGTCCGGTGAGCATAATCACGTTGGAGGGATCGTAATTAACAACGTTGCCTGAGCCTGCGCTGTCGATCATCTGGCGCAAAATCGGCGCCAGCTCGCGTACCGACACATTGCGTACCGGCACTACTTTGGTAACCATTTCATCGCCCGCGTAGTTGTCGCTGCCTTCACCGACCAGCGGCAGCGGCTCGACTTTCGCGGCGCTGGATTTCACCACCTTCAGCACGTCGTTTTCCATCGGTACGACGGCATACCCCTGTGCTTCCAGCAGGTTAAGGAATAGCTGGTAATACTGACGTTCATTGAGCGGGGTCATGGTGCGAATACTCACTTTCCCCTGAACGCCCGGCCCCATAATGATGGTCTTATTAAGGTTAGCGCCGACGGTTTCGATGAACGATTTCAGGTCGGTATCTTTAAAATTAGCGGTGAAAGTGGCTTCTTCCGCCCAGACCGGTGAACTGCATAATGCCGCTGCCAGCACCAGCGGCAGTAAACGCTTTTTTGTTTTGAGGCCAGTTGTCTTCTTACGCCAGACCGACAACGTAATATCACGCCAAAACACGATGAATGATTCTCCTGGATTAAATGCGGTTAGCGCAGCGCGATGGAAATGTCGTGGCGCGCACCCTTGCGTAAAACCGTAAGTTGAATGGAATCCATTGAAGGTAACTGCCGCATCAGAGCAATCATTGCTCGTGGATCAGTGAAATCCTGCTGATTTAGCGCAATGGCGATATCGCCTTCCTTGAAACCGCTGGCATCGAACAGAGAACGATCTGCCCCCGGCTTCGCTGCATAACCGACAATCCCCTCCTTACGCACAGGCGTAAGCTGGATATAGTTAAAAATTTTCTGCGGATCTTTCGCCAGTGCCTGACGCACGGCAGCCGGGATCTCAACTGGCACACTGACAGCAGGCTCAGCAACAGCTTGCTTTGCTTCGTCACTGACGGCTTTTTTGTTGGTCACAGCAACAGTGGAACGTTCCTCTTCTGCCAGACTCAGACGCTCTATTTTTCCCTGATAACGCAGCATCACATGGTCGCGGTTGATTTCCTCAATCACCGCGTTGTGAGAGCCAAGCGTTTCACCCTGCAAATAGACCTGCTGTTTACCGCCTTCTTCAATAACCGCGCCGGGTCTGGCACCAAAGGCGATCCCACGCAGCACCACATTAAGACGCGTTTCTGCCACAGGCACAGGTTCGGGTTGTTTTACCTGCGCGGCGACAGGCTGATATTTGCCAAACCAGTTTTGCTGGCTGATTAATTGCACGTCATTTTTATCGAACGTTTTTGCATCCACACGGCTCGGTTTATTCACCGGTTGAGAAACCGCCGTATATTCCGCAGAAAAGGAGATATAGCGCCAGAGTGAATGCGCCATTTTTGCAGAAATAATAAGCAGCATCAGCCAGAACATCCCGCGTGCAATTTTTCGCAGATGCTCTTTGTCTGTATTAAGAGATTGTCTCTGGTTAAGAGTGTGACGAATTTTTGTCAGCCATTGAATGAGATAAATTCGTGCGTCACGAAAAACAACCCGCGCCAATTTATATCTACCCGACGTTATGCTTTGACTATTCCACAGGTGGTACGATCCAGTTTCCGCTGATACTGGTTACCTGTACGTGTATCATTAATCGTTATGCTGTAATTAATTCCCTCAGTGATCATTAATTTCACCGTCGGGTCAGCGCACATTTGTCGTTGATAGCTGGTTAAAAAGGCGTCAGGCGTCTGCGTGGTTTGTGTACCCGCTTCGCTGATAATGGTCATTTTTACCGTTGTGCCGCTACTTTGCGCCAGCACTAAGGTATATCCCGCAGATTTAATCGGCAGGTTTTGGCTGATATTTTGCGCCTGTTTTTTCGCCAGTAAACTGGCATTTTCATTATGGCTGGCACAGCCACTTAATAATCCTGTAACGCTCAACAATAGCGATATTAATACCCTCCCTGGCATTTGTTTTATCGACATGGTAAATAATCTCTAAGGTTATTAATAAGAGTTAAAATGTCACTTTGATAATGACGTGGTTATCATTAAAACAATGCCTGTAGATAAAGTGTTGCTATACCGCCCAGACTTAAACACGGTCCAAAAGGCAGTGTGGTTGATCCTCTTTTTGTAATAACGGCATATATCAGGCCGCAGCATGAGGCGATTAAAGCAACATTGGGCAGCGACAATGCCCCCACCCAGCCACCTAACGCGGCGAAAAGTAATACATCGCCCATGCCTAATGCTTCTTTACGCAGAACTATTCCGGCTATCCAACGCAGAGAGTAAAAAGTGATAAATCCCACCAGGACGCCGGTGACTGCATCTTGTAGCGTGAGCGGACTCTGCTGCGCCCATGCCGCAATCAGTCCTGTCCACAATACGCCCTGAGTAAAAACATCGGGCAGCCATTGGTGATCGAGGTCGATGACGCTCGCGGCAATCAGCCAGGCGGATAATATCATCACCGCCAGCCCCCATCCACTTTCTGGCCAGACCAGACTCGCCAGCAAAAAAGCAAGTGCTGTCAATAACTCCACCAGCGGATAACGCTTGCTGATTTTCGCCTGACAGTCGCGGCAGCGCCCTTTGAGCATCAGCCAGGAGA
>OJIZ01000075.1_pt1 | contig 32168 bp, 25 predicted proteins | sample 1596071 | NCBI WGS metagenome assembly OJIZ01 (sample SAMEA4350127, study PRJEB24818) | metagenome | biome: human; feature: gut; material: faeces | place: Denmark | collected 2013-09
GATATATTTCATGTTGCCACTATTCAAAGCTTTACGAGTATCCCCGTTAGTTTGATAAGGGAAACGACGATTAATACCGTTTGCACGAGTTAACGCACCATCAGCTTCATCACCTACAGAAGCACCTGTCCACAAATCAATTTTGAATGGTTCTTTTTCCATTCTTTCTGCCAATGCCAATGGCACTGCTTTTGCATAACCAGATGGAGTAAAGCCGGAAATACCAACTTTATCATTAGGGTTAATCAAAAGAGCTGCATCATAAGCAGTGACAATTTTACCTTGGAGGGCCGCACATTTAACGCGGTCTTTGATGTCTATCACCATTACCATCTCCTTTAAGAGTAACATTGTATAAACGACAGTTTGATCTCTTGGTCGTTCCTTAAACCGACTTCATCGTAGTCCACATCCAACGTATTGTCAACTTATATGACTAAAATGTATTTTTTTATACACTTTATGGGTGCATTATGATTAAAATGCATAGATTTTCATATATTCACATAAGTTTTATTCACATCGCTATAACTCACAGGAATTATCGATTTATGGCATATATTGATGTTTTTCAATTAAATCGAACTCTCTCTATACAATATATAGACCCTTTTCAATATAAAACAACATCTCATACACAAGAACTAGACCATACACCTCCCTATAAAGATACAAAGATATACAAAAAACCGGCTTTCAAATGCCAACGATAATGTTCAATTATGTCTAACATTAGAAAACCGGTTATACTACTTAATACGTACCTACCCAAGGTATGTATTAATTATACCATATTATGAAATTATATATCTACCATAAAACATGCTAATTATACAAGATATGACAATTATGCAGATTTATCAGCAGACAGTTGAACTTTTACAAAGGCCCCTACCCAGCCAAACAATTGCCAAAATACAATAGTCACTTGATGACTGTATAACTCAAAATCAGATAAGCCACTAAATAAAACACCTATAGCCAAAGCACCTACACCTATTTGTGCAGCTTGACGGAATATATCGCCTTTAAGTCTTATAGATGTAATAACATGACCTACGATAACTGCTAGGAATGATAGCAATCCTGGAATACCTGTTTCAGCTAACATATTAAGATATAAATTATGAGCATGATACATCAAGATGTGAGGTCCTTGAATATAGTAATTATAATCTGGATATACTAAATAAAATGTATTCCACCCAATACCAAAGATAGGATTTTCTCGTACGATATACATAGTACTATCCCATAAGGCCCATCGAAGATCAGCTGACGTATCGTGACCTTGGAATATAGACCACAACCTTGAAGCTATTTCACCATCATAAAAATATAAAATTATTGGCACTGCTAATAGGGATAAGAATAATCTTCGCTCCACAAAGATTGCCCAGTACAAAATCATCGCTCCGAAGCTAATCCAAATTCCCCGAGAATAGGTTAATAGCATCGTTAAGAATAATATAATACCTATAATTAGCATTGAAGTAACTTCGCGCGTACGATTTTCCTTCATATATACCAAGATATAACTGATACATACGCTGAGTACCATCAATAGATAGGCGCCCAATAAATTAGGATTTTGTAATGTAGACGACATGCGACGCATCAATTTAGGGAACTGTGCTGCATCTACCCACTCTTTTATATGTATATTAGGAACAAATACATATTGATACGCACCTATAATACACACTAGAACTGCAGTACCTAGCAAGGCACGAAGAAAATAGTTCCACTGTTTAGGCGTTTGAATGTATGTACGAACTAAATAATACATACCGCCACTGGCCACAATTTGATAAAACCAACTTTGAATTGACCAATCCCAATTTTCTGACACTATAGAAGATATGCCAGTCCATACTACAAAAATCATAACAGACCACGATAAATAGCCTGTTGGTAAACTCAAAGATTTACTAGATATTAAATCATATAGTGCAAGTCCTATTGCTAGCCAAAGGAGCACATCACCCACCATTGGTTGCAAAGGCATGGCCACAACAACGCCATAAATTAAACGTTCAATATAAAATGTAATTCTCTTCTGATTAGGAATAAGTGAGAGTTCCATAGGCTCACCTTAGTGACTCATCTCATGGTTAAACCACTGACGAGCATCTCCTAAAATATATAAGGAACCACAAACGGCGATAATATCACCAGACTTTGTATGTTTGTAGGCTAAGGCTAACGCCTCTTCAATAGAATCGGCTGTTTGTACTATCGCTTTCGGAACAATATGACGTATTTTCTCAACCAAAATCTCTGGCACTTCTGTTCTATCTGTCGGTGCTGGTACAACGAGAACTGTATCCCCCGCCTTAACTACCTCACGAATAATAGCATCTTGATTTTTATCTTTCAGAATTGCCATCACAATCGTTTTGGGTGTGTCCTTAAATAATTCAGCATAGGTCATACTGAAAGATTCAGCACCTGCCGCATTATGAGCACCATCAAAGATAAAGGTGCGATCCAAGCCTCGTTTAACTTCAAATCGACCTGCCCACGTAGTGCGAGCAAATCCTTCACGCATCGTTTCTTCACTGATGTTAGTATCTTCTTTCATCAGTAACCGTACAGCCATTAATGCACACGCAAGATTGACAGATTGGTGAATGCCTGCCATTGTCGTAAACAACATTGCAGGAGCGGCATCATTAGTACTAACCGTAATCATTTGGCCACCAGTTACAGCACTACGGCTATCTATACCAAAGTCTTTATTGAAAGCATATACTTTAGCATGCTTCTCTTTAGCTACCTCTTCAATTATACGAAGCGGTGCATCCTGTGCAGCCGTTACAGCAGGAACTTTAGATTTAATAATCCCTGCCTTATGACGCGCAATTTCCTCAACAGTATCACCACAATACGCTTGATGGTCTATTGTTACATTAGTAATAACCGATACCTTTGGTGTCACGATATTAGTAGAATCTAGTAATCCACCTAAACCAACTTCCACCACCGCATAGTCCACATCTTGTTCTTTGAAGAACAAAAAGGCAGCAGCCGTCAAAATTTCAAATTGCGTTGGCGCTTCTATGCCGTTAGTAATGATAGTATCAACTGCCACTTTTACACGACTAATTAGATTACCGAAGGCTTCCTCTGTTATATTTCCATCATTGATTTGAATTCGCTCCGTATAGGATTGAAGGTGAGGCGATGTAAATCGCCCCACCCGTAGTCCACTTGTAAACAGTGCGTAGGAAATATATGAGGTAACCGAGCCCTTACCATTCGTGCCTGTTACATGAACAATCTTATAGTCATCTTGTGGATTCCCAAGGGCTTCCATAAGCGCTGTAATTCGTTCAAGGCCAGGCTTAATACCGAATGAAGATGCCTGTTCTAAATAGGCTAAGGCCTCTTGATATGTCATATAAACCTCCTATTATAAGGTTTCAAGGAACGCTTCACGTTCCAATAACGCTTGTTGTTTTTGTTTATATTCTTCTAACTTTTCTTTTTCTTTTGCTACTACAGCTTCTGGAGCTTTTGCGAGGAAGCCTTGGTTAGACAATTTGCCTTCCAAACGGGAAATTTCTTTTTCCATTTGGATTTTTTCCTTTGCAATACGCTCTCTTTCTTTTTCGCCGTCAATTAAGTCTTTAAGCAAGAGGTATACTTCCATACCATTTACAACTGTTACAGTTGCATTTTCTGGTTTTGGATCATCGTCACCAAGAATAGTTACCTTCTCAGCCCAAGCTAATGTTACGAAGTAATCGCTATGACCTGCTACAGTTTGAGCCAATGCTTCATCTGTTGGCGCCACAATAACCTCAGCTTTTTTACCTAAAGGCACATTCATTTCAGCACGCATATTGCGAATACCTTTGATAGCATCCATCATAACTTCCATTTGACGTGCTGCACCTTCAAGATTATCAAACTTCAATGCTTCTGGCCATTTAGTAACAACGATGCTATCCCCTTCATGAGGCAAATGTTGCCAAATGTGTTCTGTTACAAACGGCATGAATGGATGTAATAATTCAAGCATGTGACGTAAGATTGTTACGAGTAAGTATTGAACTGTACGACGATCACGTTCATTACCATCGTTATATAAACGAGGTTTAGCTAACTCAATATACCAGTCACAGTATGTGTTCCAAATGAAATCATATACAGAACTTGCAGCTTCACCCAACTCGAATTTATCGAGATTAGACGTTACACTTTGTACTGTTTCGTTATATTTTTGAACAATCCATTGGTCTGCTAATGTCAAATCATCTGCAGTTGGAACGAAACTTTCATCATAATTTGTAAGATTCATCAATACAAATTTGGATGCATTCCAAATCTTATTGGCAAAGTTACGATTAGCCTCAACACGTTCCATATAGAAGCGCATATCATTACCTGGTGTGTTACCAGTAACAAGAGTAAAGCGCAATGCATCGGCACCATATTGGTCGATAACTTCAAGAGGATTAATACCATTGCCCAAGGATTTACTCATTTTACGACCTTGGCTATCGCGAACAAGACCATGAATAAATACATGTTTAAATGGAATTTCATGTTCGAACTCAAGAGCCATAAAGATCATACGAGCTACCCAGAAGAAGATGATATCGTAACCAGTTACGAGAACACTTGTTGGGTACCATTGTTTAAGCTCAGGAGTTTGTTCAGGCCACCCCATTGTAGCAAATGGCCACAAGCCAGAACTGAACCATGTATCAAGAACGTCTGGATCTTGTGTAACATGACCGTGGCAATGAGGACATTCCGTAATATCGTCACGACTAACGATTGTTTCGCCGCATTCATCGCAGTACCATGCAGGAATACGATGGCCCCACCACAATTGACGGGAAATCGTCCAGTCGCGGATGTTTTCAAGCCAGTTTACATAAGTTTTTGTAAAACGTTCAGGAACAAACTCTACTTCGTGGTCTTTAACAACCTTAAGAGCTGGCTCTGCTAATGGTTTCATATCTACGAACCATTGTTTAGATACCATTGGCTCGATAATTGTATTACAACGAGAGCAATGACCTACTGCATGGTCATGATCATCGATTTTTTCAAGTAAGCCTAGTTCTTTGAGTTCAGCTACAACTTGTTTACGAGCTTCTTCACGAGTCATGCCATTGAACTTGCCAGCACCTTCATTCATTGTGGCATCATTGTTCATAACAACGATGGATTCCAAATTATGACGTTGGCCCATTTCAAAGTCATTAGGGTCATGAGCAGGCGTAATTTTTACACAGCCTGTACCGAAGCTAGCATCTACATAATCATCGGCAATTACAGGAATTTCGCGATTAACAAATGGTAAAATTAATGTTTTGCCGATGAGGTCTTTATAACGATCATCATCAGGATTTACTGCTACTGCTACGTCACCGAACATTGTTTCTGGACGTGTGGTAGCAACAACTACGAAACGATTATCCTCACCTTTTACAGGATATTTAATATGCCATAAGTGGCCATGTTCGTCTTCATGTTCAACTTCAACATCAGATAAAGCAGTAGCACAACGAGGGCACCAGTTGATGATGCGTTCACCGCGATAGATTAAGCCTTTTTCATAAAGCTTTACGAACACTTCACGCACTGCATGATAGTACCCTTCATCCAATGTAAAGCGTTCGCGAGACCAGTCACAAGATGCGCCTAAGCTACGAATTTGTTTTACAATAGTATCGCCGTATTCTTTTTTCCATTCCCATACGCGTTCTACGAATTTCTCACGGCCTAAATCATAGCGAGATTTGCCTTCTTCTTTAGCGAGCATTTCTTCTACTTTAATTTGTGTAGCAATACCAGCATGGTCAGTACCTGGCATCCACAATACATTGTAGCCTTGCATGCGTTTGAAACGAATAAGGATATCTTGCAATGTATTATCTAAAGCATGGCCCATGTGCAACATACCAGTTACATTAGGAGGCGGCAACACGATACTAAATGGTTCTTTATTAGTGTCTACTTCTTCGTGAAAGTATCCTTGGTTTTCCCAATATGAATACCATTTCCCTTCTATTTCACCGGGGTTATAAGTGGTTAAATTTTCGTAGGTTTTCATCGTTCCTCCTAAATAAACTCCTTAGCGCTTCATAATCTTAGCCAATACAAATAGGCTCGTTTCATATAGCAATATCATAGGCAATGCAATCATCGTTTGAGAGAACATATCCGGTGTTGGTGAAATGACAGCACCTATGATAAAGGATATAAGAATAAATATCTTACGTTTCGTTTTTAAAAAACGTGATGTAATTAAGTTGAAATATCCCAAGATGATTAAAATCAACGGCAACTCAAAGATAAATCCAAAGGGTAGAACAAAGGACAATACAAAGTCCATGTACTGACCAATGGAAAATAACGGTTGTAATTCGTCTGTAGCAAAGCCCATAAAAAACTTAACGGCTGCCGGTAGTACAAGGAAATAAGAAAATACAATACCTATGCCAAATAAGCCTATTGCAACTGGTAAAATCCAGTTAGATAGCTGCTTTTCTCGCACCGTAAGGGCGGGCTTAACAAATAGCCAAATCTGATGCAATATAATAGGCGCTCCTATAATAAGACCACCTACTATGGATACCTTCATATAGGTAAAGAAGGCCTCAGTCGGTTTCATATAATAGAGCTTACCAGCTGGCTTTAGGAGTATTTCCAATAAGAAGTCTACATAATAATAAGAAATACATGTTCCTATGACTACTGCAACAGCCATTATAATAAGGCGCTTTCGCAATTCAGATAGATGGCCTACAAGGGATATTTCCCTCGCCTCGTCCATCATTTTCTGTTCCATCTCAGTATAAATTGGCTCGTCCTCAGGTTCCTCAGGAACCTGTTGTTTTACCACCTTATACTGTTCTTGTTCAGCCTTTAATTTGGCTTCGCGACGCTTTTGACGAACTACACTATCAAAAGAAGGTTTTTGTATGGGATATTCGAAGTCCGTTTTTGGTTCGAATGGTTCCATATTATACCTTTCTATCAGCTAAATTTTCTACTGCCATCACAAGAAATTCCTTGCCAGGGAAATCACGTACAGAATCGATCGCTGCCAAAGCATCCTTGCAATATTGATTAGCTACAGCTAATGTATTATCAATACCACCTTGAGCGATAACATAGTCGATAATAGCCTGCTCATCGCCGCCATTATTCAAGGCTTTAATATCCTCAAGCAATTTACCTTTATTATCATCAGTAACGATACTTAACAACGGATATGTCAATAAACCTTCGCGAAGATCATTCCCCACAGGTTTACCAGTCGTCGCTGTTGTTTCACGATAATCCATAATATCATCACTAATTTGGAATGCCATGCCCAGAGCATGACCATATTTTTTCAACTCAACGATTTCAGATTCGCTCCAGCCCCCTAATAGGCCACCAAGTTCCATACAGCCTTCCATAAAGTCAGCTGTTTTCTTTTGGGTCTTAGTCATATACCGTTCAATCCCTTGATCGATGCGATACACATCTTCCATCTGCATAAACTCGCCTTCCACAAGGCAAGTAATGATATGTGAAAAAATCTGCAAATATTTCATATTAGGCATTTCAGATACAATTTGGAATGCTTTAGCAAACAAGTAATCACCACTAAGAATGGCGACTTTATTGCCTTTGTGCATATGAATTGTATCTTCACCGCGACGAATCTCAGCTTGATCTAATACATCATCGTGAATCAGGGTTGCTAAATGAAGCATTTCTACGGCTTCTGCAATTCTAATGCGCTGACGTTCTACAGATGTGCCTGCATTGGCAATCAGTAGACATAATTGAGCGCGTAAACGCTTGCCACCAGCCGCTGATAATGGTCGAATCAGTGCATTAAAGTCTTCTGCACCGGTATTAAAAGATGATGCAAGAGATTCTTCAACGCCCCCTAAATCTAGAGCAATGCGTTCCATAATCTCTAATTCATTGGTTTGACTCATGCTTCATCTCCTACTAGAACTTTATTGATGCGTTGTTGTAAAAGTTCACGTCCCGTGTGTTTTAAGGAGCTATATAAAATAGGCGGTGTATTCGTTGGATACATTTCCTTAATTTTAGCCAAGTTCGCAGACTTCTCTTTAGCCGTTAGTTTGTCAGCTTTAGTAACTACAATTTGTAATGGTACACCAGCCTCAATAAGCCAATCATAGGCCACCTTATCGATAGGCATCTCTGGATGACGGCCATCGATAAGTAAGCACAACAACATCAATCGTTCAGAATGTAAAATATAATCGGCAATAAAGGAAGACCACAAGTTGCGGTTTCCCTTATTTGTCTTTGCAAAACCATAACCAGGAAGGTCTACGAGAAACCAGTTATATCTGCGTTCCTCTGTTTCAGAAATATCCTCTTTTGATTCAATATCAAAGTAGTTAATTGTCTTAGTCTTACCTGGTTGGCCACTAACGAGAGCCAACCCACGATAATTACACAACGAGTTAATCAACGAAGATTTGCCCACATTAGAGCGCCCGATGAAGGCTATTTCCACAGTATCCCCTTCAGGATATTGATCAGCCTTAACACAGGAAGTATTATATTTTGCTGCTATAATACGAGGCCCCTTCGGTTCTTTTCGTGTATATTGTGGTTTTGGGCCCATTTGTTTAGTGGATTTTTTCTTTTTTTGCATTACACAAGTGCCTTTGCTAATACTTCATCCATTGTCTTAACTGGCGTAATAATGAGACCGTCTTTTACAATATCAGGTAATTCTGCAATATCCTTTTCATTACCTTTAGGAATCAATACTTCTTTAATACCATTAGACAAGGCTGCTAATAACTTTTCTTTTAAACCGCCGATTGGTAGTACACGGCCACGCAATGTAATTTCACCAGTCATGGCAATATCAGAACGAACCTTGCGATTTGTTAAAATAGATACCATAGCCAATGTCATCGTAATACCTGCGGAAGGGCCATCCTTAGGTGTTGCACCTTCTGGCAAGTGAACGTGTATATCGAGTTTCTTATAGAAATCATCTTCGATTTTTAAGGCTTTTGCATTGTGGCGAATATAGCTCATTGCAGCTTGACCAGACTCTTGCATAACCTTACCTAAGCTACCCGTTAATGCAAGTTTACCTGTACCGTTCATAGTTGTTGCTTCGCATGGCAATACAACGCCACCTACAGAAGTCCAAGCTAGACCATTTACATAGCCAATTTGCGGTTTCTTTTCGCGCTCTTGGTCAACAAAAATTGGTGCACCCAAGAATTCGTGAAGATTTTTTGTCGTTACTTTCGGTGCATCCCCACCTTCTTCAACGACTTTATAAGCAATCTTACGACAAATCTTAGCAATCGTTTTTTCTAAGGTACGAACACCCGCTTCACGAGTATATTCGGAAACTACCTTTTTCAACACTGCATCAGATAATTTAACCTTGTAATCTTCAAGGCCATTTTTCTTGATTTGTTTAGGTACTAAATAGCGCTTAGCAATTTCTAATTTTTCTTGTTCCATATAGCTAGATAGTTCGATAATTTCCATACGATCTAACAATGGACCTGGAATATTGGATGCAACATTAGCCGTTGTAATCCAGAACACTTCGGAGAAATCAAATGGTACTTCAATGAAGTGATCACTAAATGTGCTATTTTGTTCAGGGTCCAATACCTCTAACAATGCAGAGGATGGATCGCCTTTATAATCAGATGCAAGTTTATCAATTTCATCCAATAAGAATACAGGATTCTTAGTGCCTACATTCTTGAGGCCTTGAATCATACGACCAGGCAATGCACCAATATACGTACGGCGATGGCCACGAATTTCGGCTTCATCACGAACACCACCTAAAGATGCACGGATGAACTTACGGTTCATTGCTTTAGCTATAGACGTAGCCAAGGATGTTTTACCAACACCTGGTGGTCCAACTAAGCAAAGAATGGAGCCACTATTCTTACCAGTTAACTTACGAACAGCTAAGAATTCAAGAATGCGTTTCTTAACCTTTTCAAGGCCATAATGATCAGCCTCAAGCATATCATGAGCTTCTTTGATATCTAAGCGATCCTCAGTCAATTCGTTCCAAGGTAACGCCAACACCCAATCTAGGTAATTACGCAAAATAGTTGCTTCTGGCATCAATTGAGGCATGCGACTATAACGAGAGATTTCTTTATCGATACGTTCATGTACATCTTCGCTAAGGTTGAGTGCTTTCAATTTAACACGTAACTCTTCTGCTTCTTCCTCTGGATCTCCTTTGTCACCCAACTCATCGTGGATAACTCGGATTTTTTCACGCAAGAAATATTCTTTTTGCGCTTTTTCCATAGATTGACGAACTTGATTATTAATAGAATTTTCCAAATCAGAAATTTGTAATTCCATATTCAAGATGCCTACGATCATATTTAAACGACGAGCTACGGATAACTCTTCAAGTAACTCTTGGCGTTTAGTGTTATTAATAGGCAACAAGAACGCAACTTGGTCAGCTAATTCACATGGGTCACGTAATTCCATAACCCGTGTTACGCCTTCATCGGTAACAGATTTAGCCTCTTCAGCCCATTCGCCAAACTTAGATTGCACTAAACGACGATAGGCTTCTAACTCAACATCGTCTTCAAATTCGGAGGCTACGCGCTCATAGTCCCCTACATAGTACGGATCCATACTTGTTATATTCATTACGCGAATACGTGTAATGCCCTCTACAAGAACACGTACAATACCACCTGGCAAGCGTAACATTTGCTTAATTTTTACTAATGTACCCATTTGGGCTAAGTCATGAACAGTTGGCGAATCAACAGCATCATCCTTTTGGCTGACAACTGCTAAGATGCGATCCTCGTTCATTGCGGCTTCTACCGCTTTAATGGATTTGTCTCGACCGATATCGAGGTGAATCACGATATTCGGGTATACAACCATGCCTCTAAGGGGTACAGTTGGAATCCCAATTTCGAGTAAATTCATACTTCCTCCAGGTATTTATATTATGAAAAGAAACTCATTCCTACACAGAAATGAGTTTCTTCGAATTACGATTTCAACTGGATGTCTTGGTCTGCCTCATTTTTGAGTATAGGTTCACCTGTGCTCAACACGGATTCACGATTAACTATGCACTTAGTTACTTCCGGCATGGAAGGAACTTCAAACATAACGCGTTTCATCACCTTTTCAATGATAGCACGCAAACCACGAGCACCTGTTTTTCGCTGTAATGCTTCATCAGCGATTTCTTCTAATGCATCTTCAGTGAAAGTTAATTCTACACCATCAAGGGATAGAATTTTTTCATATTGTTTTGTTAATGCATTTTTAGGCTTTGTCAAAATTTGGATCAATGCATCTCTATCCAATTGATCTAATGTTACCATTACTGGCAAACGACCAATGAACTCAGGGATTAAGCCAAACTTCAATAAATCTTCAGGTACAACATCCTTCAAGATAGCCGATATATTACGTTCTTCTTTACGTTGTACATCTGCACCAAAACCAAGGGTTTTCTTAGCGGTACGCTTAGTAATAACCTTGTCCATACCATCAAATGCACCACCACAAATAAAGAGAATATTTGTAGTGTCAATTTGAAGCATTTCTTGATTTGGATGCTTTCTACCACCTTGAGGCGGAACAGAAGCTACGGTACCTTCTAAGATTTTAAGTAATGCTTGTTGTACGCCTTCACCAGACACATCACGTGTAATGGAAGGGTTCTCAGACTTACGTGCAATCTTATCAATTTCATCGATATAAATAATGCCACGTTCAGCCCGAGCTATATCATAATCTGCAGCTTGGATAATTTTGAGCAAGATATTTTCCACATCTTCCCCTACATAACCAGCTTCAGTTAAGCTTGTAGCATCTGCAATAGCAAATGGTACTTCTAGCATTTTCGCTAAGGTTTGAGCCAATAGTGTTTTACCACTACCAGTAGGACCAATGAATAAAACATTAGCCTTTTGTAATTCTACATCATCAACTACATTATCTGTTTGTAAACGTTTGTAGTGATTATATACAGCCACAGCTAAAGAGATTTTAGCATCATCTTGACCAATAACATATTCGTCAAGATGAGCTTTAATTTCTCTCGGCGTTGGCAATTCTTTTAAGTTGAAGTCGTCCGTCTCTACGTCACCTAACTCATCAGCAATAATACGTTCACATACTTCAACGCATTCATCACAAATATATACGTTAGGACCCGCTACTAATTTGCGGACTTCTTCGCTTGTGCGTCCACAAAAACTGCAGCGCATAGTGTCTTTATCTTTTGCCAATGGGCGCCTCCATTACTTGCTTTCTACAGGTTCTCTTGTGAGTACCTCATCAATTAAGCCGTATTCAACGGCATCCTGAGCACTCATGAAGTTATCGCGATCTGTATCGCGCGCAACAACCTCAATATCTTGTCCACTGCGAGAAGCTAAGATACCATTTAATTCTTCACGCATACGAAGAATCTCACGGGCATGGATTTCAATTTCAGATGCTTGCCCTTGAACACCACCTAATGGTTGGTGAATCATAACGCGTGCATGAGGCAACGCATAACGTTTGCCCTTGGCACCTGCTGTTAAAAGCACGGCCCCCATGCTTGCTGCAGAGCCTACACAAATGGTAGACACATCTGGTTTAATATATTGCATCGTATCATAAATAGCCATGCCGGCAGTTACAACACCACCGGGGCTATTAATGTACAAATGGATATCCTTATCAGGATCCTCTGCTTCTAGGAATAACATTTGCGCAATAACCGCATTTGCTACATTATCATCAATAGGTCCACCTAGGAAGATAATGCGGTCCTTTAACAAGCGAGAGTAAATATCATAGGAACGCTCACCGCGTTCACTTTGTTCAACTACGATTGGTACATACATATATTCACCTTTTCATGTACCTAGTTGAGCAAACTATTATTTAGCCGCTTCAGCGCCTTTTGCATTATCAATAATGAATCGAGCTGCTTTTTTGCGAGCTACAGAGCCTGCCAACATAGCTACACGACCTTCTTTTGCAATAATATCCCAAACTTCTTTAGGATCTGCCCCAAAGTTTTGAGCCATAATGAAGATTTCACGGTTCATATCATCTGGAGTTACTTCGATACCTTCAGCAGTTGCGATAGCGTCTAATACTAAATCAGCGCGTACGTTTTCAGCTGCGGAATCTTTGTATTCAGAACGTAAATCTTCGATAGTTTTATTGGAGAATTTCAAGTAGTCATCAAGTTTCAAGCCACGGCCTTCCATGTTCATAGCCAATTCTTGAATCATTTGTTCTACACGATCATTGATCATCACTTCTGGAATATCTACAGTTGCATTTTTAACAGCTGCTTGAATCAAATCAGCATTGTAAGTGTCGATGGCACGACGGGATGCTTCTTCTTCCATTTTAGCGCGAAGATCGTTTTTCAATTCTTCAATAGTTTCGTAAGAGCTTGCTTCTTTTGCGAACTCGTCGTTCAATTCAGGCAACTCTTTACGTTTAATGTCATGGATATGTGTTTTGAATTCTGCTTCTTTACCAGCAAGTTCTGCTACGAAGTAGTCTTCAGGGAATGTTACTTTTACAGTTACATCATCGCCAGCTTTAGCGCCGATCAATTGATCTTCGAAGCCAGGAATGAAGCTACCAGAACCGATTTGTAATGGGTAGGATTTACCTTCACCACCATCGAATGGTTTGCCATCAACGGAACCAGCGAAGTCGATTACTGCGAAGTCGTCTTTTTGAATTGTAGCGCCTTCTTCAGCAACAACCATTTTAGCTTGTTGTTCACGGATATTGTTCAATTGTTCTTCGATTTGTTCATCAGTTACTGTAGCATCTTGTTTTTCAGCTTCTAAGCCTTTGTAGTCGCCAAGTTTAACTTCAGGGCGTTTAGTTACAGTAGCTTTGAAAATCAAGTCTTTACCTTCTTCGAATTGTTCGCGTTCGATTTCTGGTTCAGATACAGGAACGATATCGTTTTCACGAAGTGCAGCACTGTAGTTTTGGCTAGCCAATACTTCGAATGCTTCTTCCATGATAGCGTCTTTGCCGAAGTTCATTTCCAAAATACGGCGAGGCGCATGACCTTTACGGAAGCCAGGAATGTTTACTTGACTTGCAATGCGTTTTACAGCTTGCTTAATGCCTTTATCTACTTCTGCTGCAGGTACTTCAATAGTTAACGTTACTACGTGTTGATCAACAGGATTTACAGTTGCTTTCATTTAAAATATGTCCTCCTCGAAGGGCAATACGCCCAAATTTCTGTAGTATATTATGCACTCCTAATAATAACATAAATGCAAAGTCAATGCAATTCTTCTCAATTTACACTAAAAGACCACCCCGAAATGGGTGGTCTTTCTATGTTCTACATAATTATGCGAATTAGTTATCTTTAGCAATCAATTTGATAATGTCACGACGAGACAAGATACCAATCAAATGGTAATCCTTATCTACAACAGGAACATTTTTCAAATGTTGATCAAGCATAACAGATACAATTTCCTCTACATCTTTATCCGGTGTAGTTGTAATGACTTCGTCGGTCATCAACTCATGAACGTGAGATGCTAACAATTTTTTGAATTGTGCATTATATTCGCCAATGCCATTGTAATAAATACTAGCGCCCAACACATTTACATAGTGAGGTACATGAGGGCGAACTTTTTTATAAAGCAAATCACCTTCAGAAATAATACCTAATAATTTATTGTTGTCATCCACTACGGAAACAGCTGTTAAATTATATTTTACCAATAAGTCAGCCACATCAGAAATCGGCGCATCCTTGCCAACAGTAACAGGGTATTTATTCATTACTTCTTGAATTTTCATAGTGAATTCCTCCTTACAAATACATCTTGCTTTATTATACTATTCGACATAGCATAATAAAACTCCTTTTTTATAAGAATATTATATAAATAATTTATAAGTCTATTACCAATGATATGGTTCGTTACGATTAATCTTAGAGGCTCTATAAATTTGCTCTACTAGCAATAAGCGTACCATTTGATGGGTAAAGGTCATTGGGCTAAAGGATAATTTATAATTTACTGACCTACGTAGTTCATCACTTACGCCAAAAGCACCTCCAACGATGAACGCCATATCACTTATACCATCGACTTCTAGTTTAGCTATTGTTTTGGCCAAGTCTTCAGAGGACATCGTTTTACCATACACATCTAACAACACGGTATAAGCATTCTTTGGAACAGCTTTTAATAAACGTTCCCCTTCTTCTACAACGACTTGTTTTCGATCTGCATCACTCGGCTTATCCCCAATTTTACTTTCATTTAGTTCAGTAATGGTAATGCCGCCATATGGTCGCATACGCTTCACGAATTCTGCTACCCCATCACGTAAATAAGCATCTTTTAGTTTGCCAATACAAATTACATAAAATCTCATACTCTACCTCTTTATTGATTGCATAGACACAATTTCATTAGGCTGACCATGTTGTAATTTCATTTCCGGCCCAATACGTACGCCACCATCTACGAGCATTTTCCCAATTGTTTGAGTAACAAGGACGGCATTATTATTGTTTTCAGAACGATGGGCCAGAATAACTTGCATAAAATCAGGCCGCTTCATCATAAGCAAGGCTTGAGCTGCCATTTCGTTGCTTAAATGGCCTTCATCACTGGCCACCCGTTGTTTCAAAAAAGGTTGATACGGTCCAAAGCGCAACATATGAGGATCATAATTAGCCTCTAGTACTAGCAACGTACTATCATCCAGTCTATGTAATATATCATCAGAAATGATACCCGTATCGGTCACGACTGTAGCCTTGTCGTTTCCAGAAAATACATTTATTCCGATTGGATCTGCTGCATCATGACTCACTGCAAAAGGTTCTACAATCAGATTCCCCAATGTTAGACTACCTTTGGTCAGTTCAATTAATTGATTCTTTGGTACGACGAGCTTATCTTGTATTTCACGCCACGTTCCCTGTTTCGTATACACAGGAATATCAAAGCGTTTCAACAGTTGTTGTAGCCCTGCAATATGATCACTATGCTCATGACTGATAAATATGCCCTCTACCTGTGCCATATCGATATGCAATTCTTTTAATCCATTTACGATGCGCCGACAGCTAATGCCTACATCGTGCAATATGACGGAGTTTCCTTTTTTTATTACTGTACAATTGCCCTTGCTACCACTAGCAAGGACATGGACCTCCAACGGTGAGGATTCACTCATCAAAACACTCCATATACTTAATCATAATTCTTTACATAGTTTTGTGAAAGTCAGTGACTTAGTTATTCGATATAACTATTGTATTAAGTTAAATAACCGTAAACTATCATGACTTGCTTTCAGATAAGTCGGTCAAACGCTCTACAAAGTAAGCCATATTAGACTCGATATCCGGACCTCTACGGAACATATCGCCCCCAACGAGGAACATTGTATCATTACCGTATAACTTAACTAGTTCATTAAGACGAGCATCTGTTACACCACCACCTGGAGCTGGGCAAGCCGCTTTCATCAATGCCATAGGTTGTTTAATATAATTCGAAATTCTCTTGCATTGCTCCTCTGTGAAAGTAAAACGTCCACCATAGGATACAAAGATTGGCATATCAGCCCCAAAAATACGAGGCAACAAGCCTAATTGTAGATAATCAGCTATACCAGATGTGCCAGGACTTACAAATCCACCTGAATAAGCGGGATGATGTATAATGGGCAATCGTAATTTTTCATCACTAGCTAGTTTATGTAGCCAACCAAACCCAACGAGCCCTGAGGCCACCATAAGGGCCGTTGCGCCAGCTTCCTTAGCAAAATAAGCACGTTCTATTACGTCTGTACCATCGCCAGACACATTAGCTGCATATAAGGTATGTTTGCCGTGTTTATCATTCATTTCACGCACTATAGCAGCACATCGCTTTACCCGATCTTTAAATTGAGAGAACGACTGGTTAGAGATACCATGGTCATCCTTAATAACATCTGCCCCACCACGTGTATAAGCTCCACACATACGAGCTAACTCTTCATTAGGTGTTCCCATAGGTTTTACAACCGCCTGAATCATAGGTCGTGTCGGTGTGTGCACTAAGTCACGAATGCCTTGTAAACCAAACTGAGGCCCTGTAAACACATCATAAAGGGTTGGACATAACTCTACATCAACCACCCAAATATGAGGTTGTAAGGACGAGTTTCCAAAGACAACATTTAAAAATTGTGTCGCTTCTAATGCCGTAGTATCTACAAGATACGAAATACGAGCCACATAGTAACGAGATACATCAATTACAGCATTTGGCATAACACCAACATTAACATATGCAGAACCTTGTTCCATAGGCTCAAGGCTCTCTAACCGACCAGTGATATTTTCTTTAATATACGAATCAGTAATAAACTCATAAGGAAACTCTATGGTTTGTTCTACTTGAACAGCCCACGCAATTGCTTTTGCTTCTTCATATGAACCTGCTTCTATTCGATACGTAACTATAAATCGCTCGTCTTTCATAATGCTTCTCCTTTGTAATAATATTATTTAATTATATACCAAAGTAGTACACGATTCCACACAAAAAAGGCCTCACTCTAAAACTAGAGCGAGGCCTTTTTGAAAGAGTGATAACATGTATATAGATTTTTTACCTATACGAACAAGGTTTCTATTGTGAAAGACAATACATGTAATCGTATGAGAATAAACTCGTCTAACTATATATTATTGATAGAAATGTTTAGGATAGCCTTTGAATCGTGTGAAGTGACGGTATTTACGTATTGCACGATTAGGTTCGTTAACAGTTTTGTAACCAAAGCCATTGAATACAACGTTTAGAAGAACGGCAATGATACTACCAGCTGTGATACCAGATTTCAAAAGAATTTGAGCCCAATCTGGGAAATGTGCATAGAAGTTAGGCGCAGCTAGAGGAATCATGGATACACCAATACTAATCGCTACTAACATCAAGTTGTAGTTACCATCAAAGCTAACTTTACCAAGGGAACGGATACCGCTGGCAATGATCATACCAAACATTGCGATACCTGCACCGCCTAAAACGGCATTTGGAATACAAGCTACGATAGCAGCTAATTTAGGGAAAAGACCTAATAAAATAAGAATAACACCAGATGCTGCTACAACGAAGCGGCTCTTAACGCGTGTTACAGCGATAAGACCAACGTTTTGAGCGAACGCTGTGTAAGGGAAGCTGTTAAGCACACCACCGATTAAAGTAGATAAGCCATCAGCACGAAGTACTGCAGCCAACTCTTTTTGACCGATAGGTTTATCAACGATTTCGCCTACTGCGATACTGTCACCAGTTGTTTCAACCATAACTACGAGCATTACAATAATCATAGAAATCATAGAAGCAAAGTCAAAGGTTGGAAGACCAAAATAGAACGGTGTTACAATGGATACCCATTGAGAACGACCTACTTCGGAGAAGTCAGTAACACCACAAAGCATAGCAAGGGCTGTACCAAGGATAAGACCTACTAAGATTGCTAGATTACCAATAAATCCTTTACCAAATCGATAGGTTATAATAACAATAATAAATGTAGCTACACCAAGAGCAATGTTAAGCAGATCCCCAAAGTTTGGACTGCCTGCACCGCCACCCATCCATTTAACTGCTACTGGCATCAAGTTGATACCAATAATAGTAATGATAGTGCCTGTTACTACAGGTGGGAATAGACGAATCAAACGACTAAAGAATGGAGCCACAAGGAATGTAAAGATACCGGCTACGATAATCGCACCGTAGATAGTTGTAATATCATGCTGCTGACCAATCATAATCATTGGACCTACAGAAGCAAATGTTACACCTTGAATAAGAGGAATACGACCACCGATAGGACCAAAGCCTAATGTTTGAATCAATGTAGCAACACCACATGTGAACAAGTCGGCCGTAATCAAACGAATTAAGTCTTCAATAGGTAAGTTCATCGCTTGTGCGATGATGATTGGTACCGCTACTGCACCTGCGTACATAGCTAGTACGTGCTGTAAGCCATAAGCAAACAATTGCGGGATTGGCAGCATACCATCTACATGGTCGACGCCAGATATAGCTTTACTCATAAGAATCACCTCATATCTTACGTTTTAGTTACTAGTAAAATTATATAGTCATACTATCGTACATGATAGAGTTTAGAGAAATCTCATCGACTTCACGTGGGAACCTTGATGGCTAGGGGCCTTAGGCCCCTACCCATTAAGCAAATATTCTATTTTTTATAACCTGTATGTTGAATCGGCAAAGATCTACGTGGTTCTCCGTCAATACGACGATACGCATTTGCAATAGCTGGTGCAATTGGAATACTGGAAATTTCACCAATACCTTTAGCGCCGTATGCATATTGTTCTGGTGTCCCCTTTTCAATCAAACTTACATGAATTGGTGGACATTGTGTCGCTCGAAGAAGACCTAGAGTGCCGTATTTAGCTGTTACATAGCCATCTTTATAAGGGAAGTCTTCTGTTACAGCAAAGCCCATACCCATGATAGCGCCGCCTTCAGCTTGACCAGCACAGGATTGTGGGTTAACTACACGACCTACGTCGTATGCTACATGTAAATCAGCAATTTTATTATCTTCACCAATTGTTGCTACACAAGCACCGTAACCATAGGCAACGTGATTTTTTGGATGTGGTTTATCAGAGTTGAATGGATCTGTTTCACCAAGGAACTCTTCATAAATTTCTACACCATTCAGTTCTTCTAATGACTTAGTTTCTAACATTTCTTTCAAGCGAAGACTTGCTTTGCGAGTTGCTTCACCAGTGAATACTGTTTGACGAGATGCAGTAGTTGTACCAGAGTCTGGTGTACGTACTGTGTCAGGGCGTTCTACAAATACTTTGTCAGCTGTTAAACCAGTTGTTTCACAAAGAACTTGAGTAGCCATAGTAGCCATACCTTGACCGATACAAGCTGCGCCAGTACGGATGCGAACCACACCGTCACGCACTTCTAAGATAATGCGGCCAGTATCAGGTAACCCTACACCGATACCACTGTTTTTCAAGCATACAGCAAGACCTGTACGGTCAGATGCGTAGTATGCATCTTTTACTGCTTCCAAACATTCTGCTAATGCAGTTTCTTCGGAGCAAATTTGGCCATTTGGTAAGGAGTCACCAGGGCGAACAACGTTTTTATAACGGAACTCCCAAGGATCCATGCCTACCAATGCTGCTAATTCATCAATATTTTGTTCTTGACCAAAGATAGTTTGTGTTACGCCGAACCCGCGGAATGCACCACCAGGAACAGTATTTGTGTAAACACAAACGCCATCAAAGGCAAAGTTATCAAATTTGTAAGGACCACAAGAGTGTGTACCTGCACGTTGAAGTACAGGACCACCTAAGGATGCATATGCACCACAGTTAGATACGATGTTTACCTTACTTGCTACCAAGTTGCCTTCTGCGTCACAAGCAGTAGTAATATCCATTTCCATCGCATGGCGTTTAGGATGAATATTAAGACTTTCTTGACGAGAGAAGAGAACCTTAGTTGGTTTGCCTGTAAGCCAAGCTACAAGAGATGCATGATGCTGTACGCTCATGTCCTCTTTACCACCAAAGCCGCCACCTACGAGCATGCTATGAACTTGTACAGATTCCTCAGGGATGCCAAGCATACGAGACACTTCATGGCGATCATCGTAAACGTTTTGGCTACCAGAATGCAAATGAATTACATCGCCTTCACGATATGCTACAGCACATTCAGGTTCCATGAATGCATGATCTGTTTGAGGTGTGGAATAGTGATTTGTTACTACAAATGCAGCCTCTGCAATAGCCTTATCTACATCACCACGAGATAATGTTTGACGAGTCAATACATTTCCGCTTGGATGTAATTGAGGTGCATCTGGTTTTAATGCTTCTAATGGGTCTACTACAGGCTCTAACTCTGTATAATCAACTTCAACGAGAGCAAGAACTTCGTCCAAGTATTTTTTCTCTGTAGTTGCTACGAGCGCAATTGCATCACCTACATAACGAGTGATATCGCCCTCTGCAATGAGTACATCCCAGTCTGGCACTAAGTGACCAGTTTTATTAAATGGTACATCTTTAGCGGTCAAAGCTGTTACACAAGCTGGATGTTCAAGCGCCTTAGAAACATCAACGCGATCGACTCTAGCACGAGGGTATTTAGAACGCAATGCTTTAGCATAAATCATGCCATCCATATGGATATCATCAGCGTATTGTCCAGTACCTAGTGCTTTTTCCTCCGCATCTACACGATGTAAACGAGCGCCTACATTACCAGTTGTATCCTTTTCAGGAACTGGTAAGTTCTCACGGAACATTTTTGCGGCTAACATAATGCCTTCTTCAATTTTTACATAGCCTGTACAACGACAAATGTTGCCTAAAATAGCTTTTTTTACATCATCAGGTGTAGGGTCATTATTTTCATCAATTAAAACTTTTGCACTAATAATCATACCTGGGATACAGAAACCACATTGCACCGCTCCGCATTCACCAAAAGCATAGGTGTATACTGCTTTTTCCCGTTCTGTTAGGCCCTCAATCGTTACAACTGATTTACCATCCAATTGGGATAATTTGCTTACACAAGCCTTAGCTTTTTTTCCGTCTATAATTACTGTACACGTACCACAAGCACCCGCACTACAACCTTCTTTAGTGCCAGTTAATTTCAAATCAGCTCGCAAGAAATCAATTAAACGCTGATCCTCTTGAACCTCATGTTGGGTGCCATTCACTTGAAAGCGGTACATATATAGCCCTCCTTTCATTAAGGAATACATTCACCAAGATATGATTCTATTAAGGATCCATCTTGTACCACATGGTGACCTCTAAGGATTACATCGCGAACCTTACCGGTTACGGATAACCCCTCATAAGGTATATAGTCAGCCTTTGTATGGGCAGACTCTTTGGAAAGAACGTGTTCTACGCTCTTATCAACAATTGTAATATCCCCATCACTACCTACAGCTAATGTCCCCTTCTTAGGATACATGCCATATAGTTTCGCTGGGTTTTCACTAACTAGTTTCATAAAATCTACGGCACTCATATTGCATTGGTTTACCAATACATCATAAGCGACGATGCCCCGCTCCTCAGCGCCTGGAATACCGCCTGGAATACGGGTAAAATCATGACGACTTTTTAGTTTTTGATCCTCAAAATTGAAGCTACAGTGATCGGATCCAATAGTTTGGAATGTTCCATTTACTAGGGCTTCCTTTAATGTCATTTGATCTACTTTGGTTCTAAGAGGTGGACTCATCACATATTTAGCGCCTTCATAATTTGGCAAGCTATATCGTGATTCATCAAGTACCAAATATTGTGGACATGTTTCACAAGTCACGGTATGACCTAATGAGCGTTCTCGAAGGATTTCTTCTACCCCTTCTTTAGAACTTACATGCACAATATGGACTGGATACTCTAGAGAAGCGCCGATTGTACTAAATCGTTTAATTGATTCGGATTCAATCATAGCTGGTCTCGTAAGAGGATGATTACTTATATCTAGTTCACCGCGCTTACGCTTACTAGCTACGAGTGCATCGATGAGATCACCAGTTTCACAGTGAGCTCCTACAAGTGCGCCTGTTGGTTTTATAGCTTCAATAGCATCATAAATCTCACGGTCCGTTAAACGGAAGCCATAAGCTAAATATACCTTAAAGGATGATACACCAGCTTCAACCACTTTTGGGATTTCACTGGCCACAATATCATTCATTTCTACAAGCTCCATATGGAATTTGTAGTCACAGGAGCAATGCCCTGCGGCACGCTCCTTATGAACTTCTAAGCCTTTACAAAGGGATCCTTCCTCAGGAGAAGCAAAATTAATGATTGATGTTGTTCCACCAAGAATAGCGGCTTTTGTACCACTATCAAAATCATCCGCAGTAGACGCTAAGGCATTTGTCATCTGAAAGTGTGTGTGTGGATCTATGAATCCAGGGAACACATAGCAACCTTTTGCATCAATTACTTTAGCTCCTTCTGGAACAGGAACGTGTTCATCGATGGCGACAATTTTGTCGCCATCAATTAATAAATCTCCGGTAAGGATTCGATCAGTTAAGACCAAGTCCCCTTGTTGTATGATAATCATGATACATAGTACACATGCTCTTTACAGAAGGCATGTACAACTCCTTTCAATTCTTCAGGTAATGCATCAATGTCACATACGGCTTCTTCACCTTTGAAGCGGTAACCACAGCTAGTGCCTGTGATGTAGAAACCATCATTTGTACTATCTGCTAAAGCTTCAGCATTGTGGAAGAATGTAATGCGATCCTTGTATGGTTGACAAGGTTCTACGCAATGACATGCACAGTTACCACACTCATTACAGCTTTGATCTACATGGACGATCAATTTAGCATCATTTACAGTAACGACTTCATTACATCTATTAGGACATACGCGAACGCAAGCACCACACACTACGCGGCAGTGGTAGTCAGAGCTACGTGTACCAGGGAAGGATGGCATTGCTTCACGTTTTTTCTTCATTGCATCGCTCTTCTTGAAGATTTTATTTTCACTAATATCTTTAGCAAGTTTAGCGATTAGATCTTTATGCACTTTCAAAGCAGCGTTGTAATCGGTAGATTCAACTTCATCTGCTAAGCCTTTGAACGTATTGTAACCTTCGCCTTGTAGAAGAATTGTACATACTGTTACAGGCCAGATACCACAATCAAAGATAGCTTTGATATTTTGTTTTACAGCACCACCACTGTAAGACATTGGTAAACGTTCGCCGAATTGAGCACTTAAAAGCTCAGCTACGCCAATTGTTACAGGTAACAAGGATTTACCAGACATGTACATTTGCTCACCTGGCAATTCATTGTTATGAATTTGTACAGGGAATGTATTTGTCAATTTAACGCCAAAGATCTTGTTGTGTTTTTCACCAAGAGCGATAAGACGTTCTAACATTGGAACAGCTTTATCGAATTGAAGGTCAACTTCGAATTGATGATCTTCAAAGTCAATATATTCAAAGCCAGCATTATCTAACAACTCTCTAATGCGTTTTGGACCTAACAATGTAGGGTTGCATTTCAAGTATAGATGAAGACCTTTTTCACTGATTAGGTAAGAACAAATGGATTCGATTTCTTCAGCCGGGCAACCGTGCATTGTGGACAATGTGATTGCTTGGCAAAGTTCATCGCTAATGGAGTTGATGAAATCAGCATCGATATGTTCAAATTCATCTACATGATCAAGACACCATTGTTTGCATTCATCCCACATAGGAGATTGAGATGCGCTACGCATTGTGTTGATGAATTTATCAACCATTGGGCTCTTAATACCAGCTAAATTGTAACCAACACTCATGATAAACAAGAAACCATCTGGATCGCCTAAGCCTAATTCTTTAGAGATCAATTTCAATGCGAACCAAGCTTTGATGTATTCATCAGCAGCTTCATCACAGCTATATTCAGAAGACCATTCTACGTTGTATACTTCGTCTACAGAGTAGATACAAGGTCTAGGAATACCTAATTCTTCACCGTACATAATTTGTACAGTTTTCAATTCGATGCAACGAGCACCAGCTACATAAGAAGCCACAATATTTTGTGCCAACTGTGTATTAGGGCCAGCTGCAGGACCTACAGGGTTTTCAATGGATTTACCAAAAATAGATAAGCGTTGATCATGATTAGTACGATGAATTTTATTTACATTGTAAATACGATTGTACATCTTGTACTCAGTCATAATGTGGTTCATCAATTTTCCGAAACTTACCGGATACATAATGTCACTCATAATGTCACACTCCTTTAAAGCGCTTGCGTTATGGGTTTAGTCGTTTCCATAAACCTTTAGATGTTGCTAAAACTTCGTTCATTACTTCAGCTTTGTCGATGCCTTGTAACTTACGATCGATCATACGTGGTACACCATCACTAATAGTTGTTACCACATACATACCATTAGCACCGAATAATAAGTGACCATTGATGTTATTTTCATCAAGTGGCGTTGGTGCTGCGTAATCAAGAACGATTACGTCAGCTGCGGCACCTTTTTTAAGGATGCCAACTGTAGTATCGAAGAATTCATTCGCCATTTTGCGGTTGTTTTCAAATAGCATATGAGGAACTTCACCCCAGCCTACATATGGTTTATGTTGCTCATGTTTTACAAGGCAGTTTGCTACTTTGTAAGATTCGAGCATGTCATTTGTGTAACCATCTGTACCTAGACCAACTGTGATACCTGCACCTAATAGTTTCAAGATATCTGTTGTGCCTAATGCATTACCCATGTTACTTTCTGGGTTGTGTACAACCTTGGCTTGAGATTCTTTCAATAATTCTACATCTTGGTCTGTTACGTGTACGCAGTGACCAGCGATGCTCTTAGGACCTAAAATTCCAGCTTCAACAAGTCGTCTAACAGGTGTCATGCCATATTTTTCTTTACTATCTGCCACATCTTCAGGGCCTTCTGCAACATGAACATGATAACCTAATTTATCTTCATTTTGAGCTTTCACATAATCTAAAGTCTCAGAACTTAAAGTAAAGGATGCATGCAAGCCCATCATAGCAGCAAGTCTAGATGGATCTTGTTTTGCTTCTTTACCAAAGCGTACGTTTTCTGCAACAGCAGCTTTCATTTGATCTACGCCGTTGCGGTCAGATACTTCATAGCATAAACAAGAACGAACGCCGAACTGTTTAGCTACATCAGCAATAACAGATAAGCTGTTATGAACTTCACCATAAGAAGCGTGGTGGTCAAAAATAGTAGTTACACCATTTTCGATACAGCCTAAATACGTAAGTAATGCGCTTGCTTTTACATCAGGAGCTGTCAATTTATTATCTAAGTAGAACCAAAGTCTTTCCAAGATTTCACCGAAGTTAGTCGGTGCTGGACCTGGTAACGATAAGCCGCGTGCAAGAGCAGAGTAAATATGATGATGTGCATTGATAAAGCCTGGCATAATCAAACCGCCATGAGCATCAATAATTTCTGCATCTTTATATTGTTTACATAATTCATCATATGTACCAATATCTATAATCTGAGTTCCGTCAATAACAACAGCACCATCATAAATGATAGGTCTATCAGTATCGCGCGTAATTACAGTACCTTTTCCTAATATAATCATAGGGCACCTCCCCAACGAAACGTTGGATGCATACTTATAAATCTATATATTATTATAATACGATACGCGTACCTGTTTTTCCTGCTATACCATCCTTAGATTTTTCTAATAATGTGATAATGGAAACACGGCCTTTTTTAGATTCTGCAAATGCAATAGCAGCTTCAACTTTCGGCTTCATAGAACCTTCTGCAAACTCGCCTGCTGCTGCATATTCTTTAGCTTCTGCAACTGTGATTTCATCAAGCCATTTTTCATTTTCTTTACCAAAATTAATGGCAACCTTTTCAACTGCTGTTAAGATAACAAGTACATCTGCATCAATTTCTTGTGCTAACAAGCTACTAGTCCAGTCTTTATCAATAACGGCTGCTGCACCATGAAGTTCATTACCTTCTCTAGTTACAGGGATACCGCCACCACCACAAGCAACGATTAGTTGTTTACCTACTAAGCCTTTAATAGCTTCAATTTCGATAATTTCCTGAGGTGCTGGAGATGCTACTACACGGCGATAGCCGCGACCTGAGTCTTCTTTTACAACGTAATCATAATTTTTTTCTGCGTATTCAGCTTCTTCTTTAGTCATAAAGTGACCGATTGGTTTTGTTGGATTTTGGAATCCAGGGTCATTTTTGTCAACTAATACTTGCGTAACCATTGTCATAGTTGGTAGATGTTCAATACCACGATTCAACAACTCTTCGTGAAGGGCATTTTGTAAGTCATACCCGATATATGCTTGGCTCATGGCCACACATACGGACAATGGTGTATTAGGTTGTCCTTCTACTTCTCGTGTCAATGCAGCCATCGCATTGTTGATCATACCAATTTGAGGGCCATTGCCATGAGTTACTACCACATCACAATCAGCTTCTACTAAATCAATAATCGTTTTAGCTGTACTTTTTACTGCAATTTTTTGTTCCGGAAGGGAATTACCTAATGCATTCCCACCTAACGCTACTACAACTCTTTTTTTCATGTTATGCCTCATAACAAACTATTAAGAATAAAAAGGGGCCATCAACACGGATGGCCCCTAAAGTTTACTTTACGGTTGAACTCGGTCAGTTCCCTTCCGTTCTAATTCTTTTAAGGTTTCTACAGGATTCTTAAATTTGCTTAAGAAGATCATAGCTGCAATAACATATGGTTTGTAGCTTGCTTCTTTATAAAGAGGTACGCGATAGCGATCGAATACTGTTGCGTCTACTTCGCCTTCTTCACAACTTACACCTGTAATATCTGCTGGTAAGCAATGTAAGTAAAGAGCTTTACCGTCTTTAGTGAGACTCATCATCTCTTCAGTACATGCCCAATCTTTATGTTTACCATTTTCTTCAAGAAGAACTTTTTCTAATGCTTTAATGCCTTCATGGTCGTTTTCGCCATACAATTTCGTACGTTTTTCCATCGCACCAAATGGAGCCCAGCTCTTAGGATATACGATGTCTGCATCTTTGAAAGCATCCTTCATGTCGTTAGTTCTACGGAAGGAACCGCCGCTTTCTTCAGCTTGTTTCTTAGCGATTTCTTCAACTTCTGGCATTACTTCATAGCCTTCTGGATGTGCTAATACAACTTCCATACCTAAACGAGTGAATAAACCAATAGCACCTTGAGGTACGGATAAAGGTTTACCATAAGATGGAGAGTAAGCCCAAGTCATAGCAATCTTTTTGCCTTTAAGGTTTTCTACACCACCGAATTCTTTAATGATATGAGCTGCGTCAGCCATGATTTGTGTTGGATGGTCGATATCACATTGTAAGTTTACAAGTGTCGGACGTTGTTCTAATACGCCATCTTCGTGACCTTCTTTTACTGCATCGGATACTTCATGCATGTATGCATTACCTTTACCGATGTACATATCATCACGGATACCGATAACGTCAGCCATGAAGGAGATCATATTCGCTGTTTCACGAACTGTTTCACCGTGAGCAATTTGGGATTTACCTTCATCCAAATCTTGAACTTCAAGACCTAACAAGTTACAAGCGGAGGCGAAGGAGAAACGAGTTCTTGTAGAATTATCGCGGAATAAAGAAATACCAAGGCCACTGTCAAATACTTTAGTGGAAATATTGCGTTCTCTAAGAGCTCGTAATGCATCTGCTACTGCCCAAACACCTTTTAATTCATCTTCAGATTTTTCCCATGTAAGGAAGAAATCTTCGCCGTACATTTTGCTAACGTCTAAGTCTTTTAAAGTTTCAATACTTTTATTGAAGTCTGTCATCTGTAAGTCCTCTCTTTCAATTCCCTAAAGGGCTACTTAGGATCTAACTTTATACGGTACCTCATCAAATGGTGAGGTACCATATTAAATTTGTAGTTATGAACTATGTTCTTGTGATTTCCGTTTTAAAGAGATCTAATTCAATGTATATGATATTAGTCTTTGCAGTATACGGATGGTAATAATGCATATACAGCTGCACATGTTACAAGGTCTTGTTTCCATGTGATTTCGTTAGGAGCATGTGCTTGTGCTTCTGCGCCAGGACCAAAGCCGATGCAAGGGATACCATTACGGCCCATGATGGATACACCGTTAGTGGAGAATGTCCATTTATCAGTCAATGGGCGAGCTTTACGCATTTCAACTGTGTCTTCAGCACCAATACGTTCGTTACCATACAAGCTAGTGTATGCTTCTTCCAAAGCTTCTGTTACTTTGTGATCTTTAGGAATTACCCAAGTTGGGAAGTAACATTCGATTGGATATGTCAAACCAGTCCAGGATGGACGAGCATATTCGTACATGGATACTTTCGCACCATATTCTTTAACATGTGGTAAAGCTTCGATTTCTGCCAAGCAGGATTGCCATGTTTCGCCAGCTGTCATACGACGGTCCAAGGAAACGGCGCAAGAGTCAGCTACTGCACAACGGCTTGGAGAAGTGTAGAAGATTTGGGAAGTAGTTACAGTACCGCGACCTAAGAAGCGAGCTTCTTCGTAGTGGTCAGGGTTGAATTTAGGGTCAAGCATTTTTACAAGACCTTTAATTGCTGTGCTTTCATCAGCAGAGTTAGCATTCAAGTCACGGATGTCTTGAAGAATGTCTGCCATTTTGTAGATAGCGTTGTCACCGCGTTCTGGAGCAGAACCGTGGCAAGATACGCCTTGTACGTCTACGCGGATTTCCATACGACCACGTTGGCCACGGTAGATACCGCCGTCAGTTGGCTCAGTGGATACTACGAATTCAGGACGAATATTGCGTTCTTTAATCATGTATTCCCAGCAAAGACCATCGCAGTCTTCTTCTTGTACTGTACCTACAACAAGTACGCGATATTTATCACTTAAAAGACCTAAGTCTTTCATGATTTTAGCGCCGTATACAGCGGATACGATACCACCTAATTGGTCGGATACACCACGACCACCGATTTTAGTTTCATCTTCGAAACCTTCATAAGGATCGAAATTCCAGTTATCGCGATTACCAATACCTACTGTATCGATATGAGCGTCGAAGGCAATAAGAGTTTTACCAGTACCCATGTAACCAAGAATGTTACCCATTGGATCTACTTCAACTTCGTCGAAGCCAAGATCTTTCATTTCTTTTTCAATACGTTGAACGTGTTCTTTTTCTTCTGCACTTTCACCAGGGAATGCTACGATTTCACGTAAGAACTTGGTCATCGCTGGTCCATAAGTTGCTGCTGCTTGTTTAATTGCTTGTAAATCCATAATTAATGCCTCCTAACGATCTTCACCATACCACATAATGTTTTTATATCTTTCAGGGTCTGTATCACCTTCAGTGGAGAAGCAGAGCACCTTTGAAGACGCATCTAATTCTAATTCCTTGCGTAAGTCTTCATATTCTGGCATTGTCATAATTGCCGTTACAAGACCTAGTGGAACTGCACCAGATTCACCTGTAGTGATTGGTGTATCACCTTTAATCGGTGCACCACCAACGCGCATACCAAGTCTTGCTACCCAATCAGGAGCAGATACGAATACATCCGCATGGTTTCTCAAAATATCCCAAGAAACTGTATTTGGTTCACCACATGCAAGTCCAGCCATGATTGTTTCTAAATCACCCTCAACGATACGAGGATTACCATCATCAGCTACAGCCCCTTTATATAAGCAAGCTGCTGCTTCAGCTTCTACAACCACTAATTTAGGTTTCTTAGTTGCATTGCTGTATAAATTAGTGAAATAACCTACTACAGCACCTGCTAGGGAACCTACACCAGCTTGTACAAATACATGAGTTGGTACCTTACAGTTTTCAGATTCTAACTGATTTGCCGTTTCCATAGCCATTGTGCCATAGCCTTGCATGATCCAGTTTGGAATTTCTTCATAACCTTCCCATGCTGTATCTTGAACTACAACACCATTTGGAACTTCTTTAGATTTTTTAGTTGCTAACCGTACACATTCATCGTAGTTGAATTCTTCGATCGTTACGGTAGCACCTTCATTTTCAATTTGTTTTCTACGATATTCTGTAGAGCCTTTAGGCATGAACACTACTGCTTTTTGACCTAATTTATTAGCTGCCCAGGCTACGCCACGTCCGTGGTTACCATCAGTAGCTGTAAAGAATGTAGCTTGTCCGAATTCTTCTTTTAATTGTGGAGAAGTTAATACATCATATGGTACATCTTCAACATTTTTACCAGTTTGTTGAGCTACATATTTTGCCATTGCATAAGAGCCGCCTAATACCTTAAACGCATTTAAGCCAAAGCGGTAAGATTCATCTTTTACAAAGAGAGAATTAACACCGATATAATCTGCTAATTTTTCTAGCGATACTAGTGGAGTTACACTATACTGTGGAAAACTTTCATGAAATGCTTTAGCTTTCTTAATTTCTCTAACATCCATAACGGACAAAAACTTGTCACTAGATGGTGCCATCGTATTACGTTTCCACTGAATTCGGTCCATATTTGCCTCCTAGGATTCTTCCTTTACAGTATTTAAATCACTATAAAGAGTAAACTTAGAAATATTGAAATACTCCGCAATCTTTTCTGAAGATTTAGAGATAAGAAAAGCCCCTTTTTCATTTAAGTAGCTAATAGCTTTTAGTCGCTCTACTTTATTCATGAGTGGGCCAGGTTTGCCAACTAAGCGTTCTGCTTCTAGTAGTAAATCATCTAATAGTTCCGATACACTTGTAGTAATTTTTTCAACAGTGCCAGTCTCATCTTGACCTATCCCTATAAGACTTTCAAGTGATCGATGCATCATAACAAACTCTGTGATATCTTGATTAATTCCTAATAGGTATTCAATATTGCCATTATCATCACGGATATACATGGTAGAGGATTTTAATATCCGTCCATCCTTAGTTTTTGTTAGATACCCAAATCTACCTTCACTACCATCATCATAGTTGAGTACATCTAAAACCACATGTGATGGACCATCACCAACATGACGATTCGTTATCGTACCATTTTCTATATATACAAGTGATGTATCGAGATCTCTTTGTAAGTCATGTATTAGTACTTCACAAGATGGTCCGAATTGTATGGCCAATCCATGGGCTATTACTTTTAGCCGTTCCAATGTACTCATTGAGATAACCTCCCTCTCATCGGTATCGGTTAACTTTATGGTCTAAATAACTTCAGTCCGCTTACATAGTTAGCATTATGAGAACAATTCTAACTATTTTTGTATCAACCTAATTTTTTGTTAGGTTCCTTACTTAAATTATAGGTCTATGTACACGAAAATGCAACGCTATTATGCATTAAAGTTATTTATAAATATACAGATACATACATCCATTGTTACAAACATATACACTCCCTGTGATTTCCATCACATAAACCGGCTGTTATAAAAATTTTTAATGACCTTTGTGCTATCACATCTATATAATTAAATCTACTCAAATTCTATAAAAATCAATGT
>OJIZ01000081.1_pt1 | contig 30532 bp, 30 predicted proteins | sample 1596071 | NCBI WGS metagenome assembly OJIZ01 (sample SAMEA4350127, study PRJEB24818) | metagenome | biome: human; feature: gut; material: faeces | place: Denmark | collected 2013-09
ACATTAGATGTAACAGAGGAGGCCATTTCATATGCCACTGAACATGACTGTAATCTAATTGTTAGTCATCACCCGTTGATTTTTAAGGGCTTAAAACAATTGTCTTGTGATACGGCGCAAGGGCGAATGATTAATCAGCTGATTCAACATAATATTGCCGTTTACAGTGCACATACAAATCTCGATATAGCACCTGGTGGCTTGAATGATATGTTGGCAGAACAATTAGGTCTTATAGATATTAAAGGCTTTATTAAAACTGGTGAAGATACATTGTATAAGATAACCACCTTTGTACCGGAAAACGCTGCTGATGCGGTCCGTATTGCAATGGGGAATGCTGGCGCTGGACGCATTGGTAACTATGAATGCTGTAGTTTTAGTGCTCATGGTGAAGGTCGTTTTGTAGGCAATGATAGCTCTCATCCTGCAATTGGTGAAGCGGGGTCTATGACCGTAGTGCCAGAAGTACAAATTAATGCATTAGTGGATGGAATGCATTTACAAGGCGTAATTAAAACTATGAAAGATGCACATCCTTATGAAGAGGTCGCTTATGAGGTACTATCCTTAGTTGAGCCGAAAGAGGCGACTCAATATTTAGGTCGTATTGGTAGATTACCAAACGCCTTTAATGTAGATACATTCCGTGAATGGGTACAGGAAGCATTACCAGAGGCTAATATTCGTTTTGCTGGTATAGCACCTAAAGAAATTCAATCCATAGCACTATGTTCTGGTGCTGGTGCTGAATTTATTAAGGATGCAGCTCGCTTGCGTGTAGACGCATATGTTACAGGCGATGTGAAATATCATGATGCACAATTAGCTAAAGAGCTTGGATTGCTTGTAGTTGATGCAGGCCATTTTGGCACAGAATCTATTGTTGCTAGCGGTTTACGTGACTATTTACTTAGTAAAGATCTAGCTGTTCCTGTGAAAGCTTTTACAGAACAGAATGATTTCTTTTTCTTATAATATTGCATTTTCTTGCAACAAATAGGCTAGCTATGATAAACTGAATTGAAGCAAGTATGAAAGACGGTTGCGAGTCCATAGGACTCGAGGAAAGTCCGAGCTCCATAGGGCAGGATGCCAGATAACGTCTGGCGAGGGTAACCTTAGGGAAAGTGCCATAGAAAAGGAAACCGCCACGTCAGTGGTAAGGGTGGAAAGGTGAGGTAAGAGCTCACCAGCAGTCTGGTAACAGGCTGGCTCGGTAAACCCCATCCGGAGCAAGACCGAATAGGGAAGGGTTAAGGGTGGTCCCGCCTACCTTCCGGGTTGTGTCGCTCGAGCGTGCAGGCGACTGTACGCCTAGAAAGATAATCGTCACCGCGCAAGCGGAACAGAACTCGGCTTATTGATTGCTTGCTTCTATATTTAAGATATAATTTATAGTATATAAGATTGTAGATCTTTGTTAGGAGAACTTCATGGCAATTACAGCGATTACTAGTGTACAAGAATTTGATGAAAAAGTACTTGGCTCTAAAGGTTTAGCTATTGTTGATTTCTGGGCTGCCTGGTGCGAACCTTGCACTGTTATGCGTCCAGAGGTAGAAGCTGTAGCAGAACGTTTGAAAGGACAAGTAACGTTCTTTAGTGTTGATGCAGAAGATAAAAACCTTCGTGGCATTTTGTTGAAAGAAGACATCGATGGTATTCCATCCATGGTATTCTATCGCGATGGCAAAATGCTTGATTCCCTTGTAGGTTACAAGAAAGCTGATGTGCTTGAGGCTCTAATCAAGGAAGTTATCTAATTTAGTGATAATTGAAATTTTTAACAATATCATATAGTACAAGGCTGTATACAAGTTGAATAAATTTTCTTGTATACAGCTTTTTTGTTTAAAATCTGTAGTTTTAACATTTATTAAGTGATATAATAAAGTTGTAAGAATATGATTGTTATCATAATAGCCATGGTTCATTAAATAGTAATATTAATAACATGGTGTGATTATTATCATAATAGTTGTAGTTGATTAAGTAATATTGATATATTGCGCAAAGTTGTTGTAAGGAGGCTATATTCCGTGAAGAATCGTATAAACAGTTTATGGACACTCTTCCAAGAGCGACGTTTGAGTCGACGCACATTTATGAAATCCTGTGTAGCACTCACCGCTATTCTCGGTTTGCCACCAACGATGTTAGATACCGTTGTTAAGGCAGCTGAGACAACTGAATTGCCTACAGTAATTTGGTTACATGGTCATGAATGTACTGGTTGTAGTGAATCATTCATTCGTTCATCTTCTCCGTTTACATCCGATGTAATTTTGAACATGATTTCCCTTGAATATGATGATACTTTGGCGGCTGCATCTGGTGCACCATTAGAAGAACATTTAGAGAAAATCATCAAAGAAAAAGCAGGAAAATATATTTTGGCTGTTGAAGGTGGCGTACCACTTGATGAAGATGGTGTTTACTGTACAGTAGGTGGACGTACATTTAAAGAGTCCTTATTAGAAGCGGCTAAAGGTGCAGCAGCAATCATTGAATATGGTTCTTGCGCATCTTGGGGTGGTATTCAAGCGGCTAAACCAAATCCAACAAATACAGTATCTGTATCTTCTGTTGTATCTGGTAAGCCTATTATCAAAGTTCCTGGCTGTCCTCCAATTCCAGAGGTTATGACTGGTGTAATTATGCATTATGCATTATTCGGACAAATCCCACCTCTTGATTCTCAAGGTCGTCCTAAACAATTTTATGGCAATCGTATTCACGATACATGCTATCGTCGTGCCTTCTTTGACTCTGGTCTATTCGTTGAAAAATTTGACGATGATGCATCCAAATCTGGTTGGTGCTTGTACAAAGTAGGTTGTCGTGGACCTCAAACATATAATTCTTGTGGTAACTTGCGTTGGTGGAATGGGTTATCCTACCCAATTCAATCCGGTCACGGTTGTATTGGCTGCTCTGAAAAGGGCTTCTGGGATAATGACGTATTCTATAAACGTTTACCAGATATTCCATTGGCTAAAACCATCACAACTGCTGATACAATCGGTACCGTAGCTGCTGTTGGTGCCACTGCAGCTGTTATTGTTCATGGTGCTGCAACTCTTACGCGTAATAAAATTCTTGATATGAAAGAAGAAAAACGCTTAAAAGAAGAAGGCTTATGGGATGAAAAGAAACATAATAATGGAGGAGGTCACTAATGAAACGCGTAGTAGTAGATCCGATTTCCCGTATTGAAGGTCATTTACGGGTAGAAATAAAAGTTGATGAAGCGAGTGGTAAGGTAGAGGACGCATTGTCTTCTGGTACTGCTTGGCGCGGTATCGAACTTGTTGCTAAAGATCGCGATCCTCGTGACCTTTGGGCTTTCGTACAACGTATTTGTGGCGTATGTACTACAACACATGCGTTGGCAGCATTACGTGCTGTAGAGGATGCACTTGGTATTACCATTCCTAAAAATGCAAACTATATTCGTAATATCATGCATAGCTCTTTAGATGTACATGACCATATCGTACATTTCTATCACTTGCATGCTCTTGACTGGGTTAGCCCAGTAGCAGCTCTTAGTGCAGATCCAGCTAAAACTGCACAATTACAAAATGATGTATTGGCAACTTATAATGTAAGTGGCTTGGCACCAGCTGAAACTGCATCTAAAGATTCTGCATATCCTAAAGAGTTCCCTAAAGCGACTGCTGCTTATTTCACAGCTGTACAACAAAAGGTTAAGAAAATCGTAGAGTCCGGTCAATTGGGTATTTTCTCTGCTCAATGGTGGGATCATCCTGACTATAATTTATTGCCACCAGAGGTTCATTTGATGGCCGTATCCCATTACTTGAATATTCTTGACCGTCAACGTGATATCGTTATTCCACACGTTGTATTTGGTGGTAAAAACCCTCATCCGCATTACATTGTTGGCGGTATGCCTTGCTCCATTTCGATGAATGATATGAATGCACCTATTAATACACAACGTCTTGCTGCGGTAGAACAATCTATTGCATTGGCTAAAGATCTAGTGGATAATTTCTATGTTCCAGATTTATTGGCTATTGGCAAAATGTATGTAGAAAAGGGTATGGTCGATGGTGGTGGCCTAGCGAAAAAACGTGTTATGTCTTATGGTGATTACCCAGATGATACATATTCTGGCATTTCTAATGGTGATTATCATAAGAAATGTGTGGTTCGCTCCAATGGTGTAGTTGAAAACTTTGCTTTAGGCGTAGATAAAGCTACATTTATTCCATTAGAAGGTAAAGACTTTATGGATCCTCAATACCTTAGTGAAGAGGTTGATCACTCCTGGTTCACATATCCAGATGGTAAAAGCTCTCTTCATCCTATCGAAGGTGTTACAGATCCTAAGTTTACAGGTCCTAAATCTGGTACAAAAGAAAAATGGGAATTCCTTGATGAAGATAAAAAATACTCTTGGATTAAATCCCCAACATTCAAAGGTAAAACTGCAGAGGTTGGCCCATTAGCAAAATATATCGTTGTATATACAAAAGTAAAACAAGGTATCATTAAAGACCCAACTTGGGCAGAGTCTATGATTGTTCGTCAAATCGATACAGTATCTCAAGTATTAGGGGTACCTGCTCACGTATGGATGCCTACTATGGTTGGTCGGACAGCTTGTCGTGGCCTTGATGCACAAGTAGCAACAAATATGAGCCAATACTTCTTCGATAAACTTGTAGCGAACATTAAAAATGGTGATACTACAGTGGCTGATACAACTAAGTTTGAGCCAAATACATGGGATAAAGATGCTAAAGGCGTTGGCCTTGTAGATGCACCTCGTGGTGGTTTGGGCCACTGGATTCACATTAAAGATGGTCGCTCTGCAAACTATCAATGTATCGTACCATCCACATGGAATGCATGTCCTAAGACTGCAGCAAATGAACATGGTGCCTACGAAGACTCCATGATTGATACACATGTAAAAATTGCAGATAAACCACTTGAAATTTTGAAGGTAATTCACTCCTTTGACCCATGTCTCGCATGTGCAACCCATTTATACAATAAAAAAGGCGAAAAAATTGTTTCCGTCAATACAGATGCATTGTGTAAATAAAGGGTGGTGGGCTTATGTTAATACATACTGACAAAAAGGCGTATGTCGTATTTAGTCTATGGCTGCGCATATTCCACTGGACTATGGTGCTAAGCGTAACTGCATTATTCTGGACAGGTCTATATATTGGTGATCCAGGATTTGCGGCTATCACAGGTAATCCAGAGCCAACCTTTGCTATTGATGGCTGGTTCTCTATGGAAACTATGCGTCGTATCCATTTCATTGCAGGGGTTATCTTAACATGCTCCTTTATTTTCCGATTTGCAGGAGCTCTTTGGAATCGAGGAGATAGATTATTACCTAAATTCCGCCAAAAACGGTATTGGTATGGTCTTAAAGAAACTACATTGCACTATTTGATGATTCCACAAAAACACGAACATCATTGGCTTCGTAACTCCTTAGCAAGAACTGCATATATGATGGTATATGTAATGTTTTTCTTTGAAATCTTAACGGGCTTTACAATGTATTCTATGGTGGATCCTAATGGTATTCTAGGAACCCTATTCGCACCAGTTGTTACATTATTTGGTGGTGAATATAAGGTTCATATTATTCATCACTATATTGCGTGGGGATTCTTGTTCTTTACTATCGTTCACGTGTACATGGCATTCCGAGAAGACGTTATGGAGGAATCCGGCGAAGTATCTGCTATGGTTTCCGGTATGAAGTATTATGCACATGATCCAATCGATATTGAAGATCTAAACGGTAAACGCCGTCGTGGTGAACGTATCGATAAACCATCTGGTACTACATATCGTCCAAGTGATCCTAACGATCCTAGAGAAAGAGAATTACAAGATAATGACTAATACAAGTACTGATATCATCAGTGGCTTGGAACAATACGCGGACTCTGAGGGTCCGCGTATTGATTTAAATAGCCTTTATGATGATGGGAATAATGAAATTGTTCTACTTGGTGTAGGGAATATATTGCTTACTGATGAGGGATTAGGTGTTCATGTAGTGAAAGAGTTGAAAGAATCTTTCACATTTACACCAGCCATTTCCATTATTGATGGTGGCACAATGGGGATGGAGCTACTTACGTATATGCGTGGAATGAAGAAAATTCTTCTTGTAGATGCTATCAATGGTGGAGAAGCACCAGGAACTATATATGAGTTTCCTCATAAGGAATTAGAACAATATTTTACAGAGCATATTTCTGTACATGAAGTAGGGATGCAAGATATTTTACGTATCCGTGCTATTCAAGAGGATCCATTAGAGGATGCGGTGGTTATTGGTGTAGAACCAGAATCATTAGAAATTGGCTTTGAACCTAGTGCGCCTGTACAACGAGCATTACCAGAGGTTAAAGAGCGGGTATTACATGTTCTACAAGAATGGGGCGTAACTGCAGAGCTTAATACTTAAAATAATGCGTTTATAGGATATAAAGAGTATCTCTAATAGGAGTATTTATGATTGAGAATTATAGTAATGTTCGCGCTGTTTTAAATGAGTTGCGTTTAGCTCTTAAAAACTTGCGAGAAACGGGTGAGACATATTCAATTTATATTGAGAAAACAGGGCTCACAGAGGAAGAACAAGTGGAAGTATTAGAAACACTTGGCCGTGGTCATATTACGATTAACTTCAATGAAACTGATCAGCCTGTAGAGTGGTATGAATCTCAATTCTCTGGAATTTGGATTGGAACCTTTAAAAATGGCCGAGATGATTCAATTTTGCACACCGTAGAGGTTTCGAAGTATCCTGTAGTGGCTGGTGCATATGAAGAGGATATGGAGCTTGCAGAGGAAGATTTACAATCTTGGATTGATGCTGCTGGCCTATAATAAAAGAGACCCTGATAAGGGTCTCTTTCTTCTCTATTGATGAAAAGATTCTAGTAAATCTATTTTGTTAATACCATAATGTTGTTTTTTATATTATTAGTATTTTATGCATATTTTGGGCCATATATTATTGGTTTATGCACAGCGTGATTAGTAAAATTATTTCAATTTTCATGAATTTAAGATGAAATGCATTAGGGTTCTTATATTTATAGCTAAAAATATATTTGATATTTTGATTAATTGGCGATTAAATCATAATTAACAGCAATTCATTGATTTTTAGTGATATAAATTTATTTTATAATATGATTTATTGAGTAGTTATTCAGATAAGTAAAATAATGACTTATTCATAGAACTTATATATAGGATAAATGAAGAGAAATGTCGATAGAGTTTGTAGAGATCGCATGATTACTGGGGTTATAGATATTATTTTTCCTATTGTTAACCTTGGTGATTTGCCTTAATTTACTAATTAACTTAAAATATGTGAGTAAAATACTTTGGAGGATTTATGTTACTTTCTATTGTAGTGCCTGTATATAACGAAGAAGAGAACATAGCGAATTTTTATAAAGCTGTAACTGATGTTATGTCAGGACTCACGTACGATTATGAACTAATCTTCGTAGACGACGGTTCTAGTGATTCGTCAGCTATGATATTGCGTGAAATTGCTTACAATGATAAACATGTCAAAGTGTTATTGCTTGCTCGTAATTTTGGGCATCAGACTGCGCTTACTTGTGGTCTTGATTATGCTCATGGAGATGCAGTTATTACAATGGACGGTGACATGCAGCATCCACCGGCTTTGATTCCTGAACTTGTTAGATTGTGGGAGTCGGGCTATGATGTGGTGCGCACCATACGCGATTCAACTGAAGATGCTAGTTGGGCTAAATCTTTCACGTCTAAGTATTATTACAAACTAATGAACAAAATGGCCGATGTTCCTATTGTTGAAGGTGGATCTGATTTTCGTCTCATGAATAGTAAAGCATTGGGCACATTGAAACGGTTTAGAGAACATGGTCGTTTCTTGCGCGGTATTGTCGGTGCCTTGGGGTATAGACAAGCTGAGTTGCACTTTGTGGCGCCACCTCGTTTTGCAGGTGTCTCAAAGTTTAGTGTGCGTAAAATGATACGATTTGCTCTCGATGGGGTAACCGCCTTTTCAAGAGTTCCTTTACGGGCTGCCTTGTACGTCGGTGTACTATGTGGTGGGTTGAGCTTCTTGCTTATATTGCACCTCTTGTATGTATATCTTACGGGTCAAGCCTTGAATGGATGGACTACCTTGGGCGTATCAATTTTGTTTATTGGTGGAATTCAACTCGTCGGACTGGGAATTATTGGCGAGTATGTAGGTCGTATTTTTGAAGAGGTGAAGCAACGGCCTTTGTATTGGGTTAAGTCAGCTATAAACTTTGATGAGCATGAAGAGGCTCCATTACTTGGACCTAGTAGTGCAGATGTGTTTATGGCACCTGAGACTTATACTCACAAAAGCAAAGAAGACTAGCTGTATTTGTGAATGCAAATAAATAGACGGTTAGTATATTTTGAATAAATAACTTACTTTAAAAGTTTTGGAAAGGAAGCATATGAAGTCAAAATATAGTAAGGTTAAAATAACGGCATTAACATTAACTTTTGTGTGTGCCACAACAGCCATGGTAGGTGCAACAACATTACAATATGGTGATAAGGGCAAAAGTGTTACAGCGGTTCAACAACAACTAATTAAACACGGTTATAATGCTACAGATAAAAATGGTGTATATGGTAAAGAAACGAAATGGGCAGTTCGTCTGTTCCAACAAGATCGTGGCTTACCAGTGGACGGTATTGTAGGCCCTGCTACGTATAATGCATTGATGAGTGCTCCTCGTTCTACGAAGGCAGTATTGACTCAAAATGCGGCGACTAAAGCAGTAGCAACAAAATCCGCTTTCACAAACAACAATGCGACATCTCGTCGTGTTGCTGGTCAATCCATTACTGGCAAAAATATTAAATTAAATAATATTACGAAAAACGAAACACCAAGTAGCATTCATGCTATCTTGGCGGAAGCAGACAAATATCGCGGTGTACCATATGTATTTGGTGGTACTACACCAAGTGGTTTTGACTGCTCTGGTTACGTTAAATATGTATTTGCAAAACAAGGTATTTCTTTACCACGTTTGGCAGATGAACAATATAACGTAGGTGTTGAGGTTTCTCGTGCGAACTTAAAAGCAGGGGATTTGGTATTCTTTGAAACATATGAACCAGGTCCATCTCACTCCGGTATTTATATTGGTGATGGCAAGTTCATCAGCGCCACTTCCAGTCGTGGTGTAGCAGTAGCAGATCTTGATACTGGCTATTGGGGTGAACGCTATATCGGCGCAAAACGCGTTGTATAAACCAATACATATTAGCTTTAAAAGAGGCTATACGAATCAATTATGTTCTGTTGATTTGTATAACCTCTTTTTCTCATTTCTAGAAATATTGAATTTTATCCTTATATTTGCTATTGTGAAAGTCGGTAAATTCCGCATAATCTCAATGTTTTTAATAGATTTTATATCGGTTTTACGTTATAATGAAGAGTAAATAATTTTAGGAGGAATATACACATGAAGGGTAATGAACTGCGTCAAGCATACTTGCAGTTTTTTGAAAGCAAAGGACATTTAAAATTAGATAGTTTTTCTCTTATACCAGAAAACGATCCGTCTCTATTATTGATCGGGGCAGGTATGGCGCCATTAAAGCCTTTCTTTACAGGTAAATTGGTACCTCCTTGTCATCGTATTACAACAAGCCAAAAATGTATGCGTACAGGTGACCTTGAAAACGTAGGCCGCACAGCTCGTCACCATACATTCTTTGAAATGCTTGGCAACTTCTCCTTCGGTGACTACTTCAAAAAAGAAGCAATTCACTGGGCATGGGAGTTCTTAACTGAAGTTATTAAACTCGATAAAAATAGATTGTATGTTACTGTATATCCAGATGACCAAGAAGCATATGATACATGGCACAATGATTGTGGTGTAGAAGAAAGTCATATTACACGCCTTGAAGATAACTTCTGGGAAATCGGTGAAGGCCCATGTGGTCCTGATAGTGAAATCTTCTTCGACCAAGGTCCTGAACATGGTTGTGATGATCCTAACTGTGCACCAGGTTGTGACTGCGATCGCTATCTTGAAATCTGGAACTTAGTATTCACTCAATTTAATAAAATGCCAGATGGTTCTTATGAACCATTGCAACATAAAAACATCGATACCGGCGCTGGCCTTGAACGATTGGCTTCCGTATTACAAGGTTGTAAAACAAACTTTGAAACAGATTTGATTTTCCCAATTATTGAAGCTACAGCTAAACGCGCTGGTTTTACATACAACGAAAAGCCTCATCCTGATGTTTCTTTAAAGGTTATCGCTGACCATGTTCGTGCTGTAACTGCATTAATTTCTGATGGCGTATTGCCATCTAACGAAGGTCGTGGTTACGTATTGCGTCGTATTTTACGTCGTGCTGTACGTCATGGCCGTTTACTTGGTATTGAAGGTATCTTCTTAACACCACTTATTGATGTAGTAGTAGATATTCTTGGCCCTGGTATTAAATCCATTGCTGAGAAGAAAGACTTCGTTAAACGGGTAGTTCAAAACGAAGAAGAACGGTTTAACCAAACATTGGAACAAGGTCTTGAGTTATTAAACTCCTTGATCGACACATTGGCTGCTGAAAAAGCAACTGTAGTTCCTGGTTCTGAAGTATTCAAATTATATGATACTTATGGATTCCCTTGGGAATTAACAGAAGAAATTGCTTCTGAACGCGGCTTTACAATCGACCATGAAGGTTTTGAAGCAGCTATGAAGGAACAACGTGAACGCGCTCGTGAAGCTCGTGTAAAAGAAGATGCTAAGGTAGCAACACCTGACATCACATTCTTGAAAAACGAAGAGCTTCTTGAAGATGAAGCTGTAACTGCTTCTTCCGTATTAATGATTGGCAAAGGCTCTGAACGTTTGCAAACAGCTGCTGATGGCGATGAAATTACTGTTATCGTACGCACCACACCATTCCACGCTGAAGGGGGCGGTCAATTAGGTGATACAGGCTTTATCGTTGGCCCAATGGGTAAGGTAGAGGTTCATAATACAAAACGTTTACCTGAAGGCACTGTATACCATATCGGTACTGTTGTGGAAGGTTCCATTTCCGAAGGCGATGATGTAACGCTTGAAGTAGATACAAATCGCCGTGCTGCTATGGCTCGTAACCATACAGCAACACATTTGTTACATGCCGCATTGAAAAAGGTTCTAGGCGAGCATGTTAACCAAGCAGGTTCCTTAGTAACTCCAGATTACTTGCGTTTTGACTTCACTCACTTCTCTCCTGTAACACAAGAGGAACTTGATCAAATTGAAGCTCTTGTAAATGAAGAGATTTTAAAAGCTACAGATTTAGCTATTGCTGAAATGTCTATGGACGAAGCAAAAGCTAAAGGTGCGATGGCACTCTTTGGTGATAAATATGGTGATGTAGTTCGCGTTGTAGAGGTTCCTGGTTTCTCCGTTGAATTATGTGGCGGTTCTCATGTGGGTAATACAGCTTTCATTAGTTCATTCCGCTTAACATCTGAAGCGGGTATCGGCTCTGGTGTACGTCGTATTGAAGCAATTACAGGTCGCGCAGCTCTAGATGCAGCAAAACATGATCGCTTGACTATCGAACGCATGGCAGGCGAACTTAAAACTAAAGCACCTCAAGTAGAAGAACGTTTACATCAAGTATTGGCAGAAGCAAAAGAAACTGCTAAAGAATTAGAACAAATTCGCAAAGAGGTTTCTGCAGCTGGTGCGGCAGATATCATTGCTGGTAAGGTAATGATTGGCGATGTAGCATTTGTAGCGGCTGCTGTAAAAGCATCCTCTATCGATGAATTACGTGACTTAGCGGATATGGGCCTTGATCAATTAAATGGCTCTGGCGTAGTCCTCATAGGTGCTGCTATGGGTGACGATAAGGTTAACTTTGTATGTAAAGTATCTAAAGACGTTGTTGCTAAAGGTGCAAAAGCTGGTAACATCGTAAAAGCAGCAGCTCAAGTAGCTGGTGGTAATGGTGGTGGCCGTCCAGATATGGCTCAAGCAGGCGGTAAGGAACCAGCTAAATTGATGGAAGCATTAAAAGCTGGTGGTGAAGCTTTAACATCTATGTTACAATAGGCATATAATTTTATAATTATACTTGTATCTGTTATAGAAAAATTTTATGATGCATAAAAAGTTACTGACTTTGTAGCTTTAATTCAAGTATAATAGTAGGCGAGGTTTCACTTTTACAGTGAAACCTGCCAATGTAATAAAAAGGAGGGATACGATGAAGGTTTCTGATGAAACTATGTTATTCCGTAAAGTAGACGATGAACCGATGACAGCTGAAGATGTTCTTACTCGTGTTTATCAATCTATTCAAGAAAAAGGTTACAATCCAATCAATCAAATTTTAGGTTATCTAATCTCTGGTGATCCAGCGTACATTACAAGCTATAATAATGCGCGTTCTGATATCCGCCGTTTAGAACGGGATGACTTGATTGAGGAATTGTTAAAAGAATACGCAAAGGCAAAACAACTATAATGAGAATTATGTCATTAGATGTGGGCAGCCGTACTATCGGCATTGCCTGTAGCGATGCACTGCTCATGACAGCACAAGGTATTGAAACCATTCGTAGAACATCTCTTGAAAAAGACTTTAACCGCTTACAAGAACTCATTGCTGAATATGAAGTACATGAATTAGTAGTAGGTATGCCGAAGAATATGAATGGTACAAAAGGTGAACGGGCTGAAAAGACCGAAGAGTTTGTTGAAAAGATGAAGGAAGTCATCGATTTACCTGTAACATATTGGGATGAGCGGTTATCTACTGTTATGGCTGAACGCCAACTCATTGCAGCTGATGTGAGTCGTAAAAAACGTAAGTCCGTTATTGATAAAATGGCAGCGGTTGTAATATTGCAAGGATATTTAGATCGCTTGCAGTTTAATAAATAAGTATTTTTTCTTAAGGAGGGTTTCCGATGGTTGACCAAAATTTTGAAGGCGAAGTATATTACTTGGAATTCGAAGATGAAAATGGTAACAAACAGTACTTCACAGAGGACATTATTTTAAGTCATGAAGGCCAAGAATATGCTGTTCTTGTACATGTACAAGATGAAGAGGCTGACCACGAAGGTCAAGATGACACATACATGATCTTGGCTCGCATCGAAACAAATGAAGAGGGCGTAGAAGAATACGTACCTTTAGATGAAGATGATGAAAACTTTGAAACTCTAGTAAAATTGTATGAAGAAATGGAAGACGGCGAATAGTCGACTTCCTCGTAAATCTAGCGTGTTGTCATTGGACAATGCGCTATTTTTATTTTCTATACATTAAGAGCTGTCCATACTAGGATAATATCCTTTTATATAGGGGAAATATGGACTTTATGGTATAATAAGATGATAAATACTGTTATGTTACAGAAAGGAACTCAACGTCGTGAGAAAAGCCTTAAGATATATTTTAATCCTTATTATTGTAGGCGTATTAATCATCGCAGGTGGTTTGGGAGCGATTTATTTAGTGCCAAATACCTTTGCGCAAGATGATGGTACACAGGTACTTGTCATCGAAAAGGGGCAGACTGGTACTGAAATTGCAGACATGCTCTATGAACGAGGTCTTATTCGTTCCACACAAGGATTTAAGCTTTGGTTATATTTGAGCGGTACCAATGATAAACTTCAAACTGGTCACTATCAAATTCCTAACAAGGTAACTGTGCGAGAACTCATTTCTTTATTACAAGAAGGTCATGTAGAATCTATTCGTGTTACAATTCCTGAAGGATACACAGTTGGTGATATAGCTATCGTTCTTGAAAAAAATCAAATTATGAAGGCAAAGGACTTCTTAGCAGAAGCAAAGACCTTCGTACCATATCCATATATGAAAGGTACAAGACCTGCTACATATCCGGTAGAGGGCTTCTTATTCCCAAGTACCTATGAGATTCCAGTAGGGGCGACGCCACGCGAAGTCATTCAAATGATGGCTGACGAAATGAATCGTTACCTCACACCAGCTGTGAAGAAACAAATTCAAGCTCAACACATGAGTATTCATGACTTTGTAACATTGGCATCCATTGTTGAACGTGAATCTTTATTTGATGCGGATCGTCCAACAATTGCAGGGGTATTTAAAAAACGGTTAGCCCATGGTATTCCATTACAATCTGATGCGACAATTTCCTATGTACTTGGTTATGCAAAAGAAGATGTAACTATTGGTGATACGCAATTACAAAGCCCGTATAATACATACGTATCTAAAGGCTTGCCACCTGGTCCAATTGCGAACCCTGGTAAAAAAGCATTAGATGCAGTCTTGCATTCTGAAGATACAGATTATTTATACTTTGTAGCGGATAAAGATGGACATAATCACTTCTCTAAAACATATGAAGAACATTTAGCGGAAGTTCATAAAATCTATGGTAATGATACGGCTACATCCTCTAATACAGAGGCCGCAGTACAAGCTGGTCCTAACTATGACGTGGCTGTGGCAACGACAGAGCCTAACTACAATTACAGCTCTGAAGAAGCGGTGGAAGCAGATTCTCAATATGTTAATGTGGAACCTACGTACAAATATACACCAACAACGGTTCCAGCTGCTGAAATTCCAGCACCAACACCAGCTCCACAAGCACCAGCTCAATCTGCACCGGCTACGCAATCATCTAGTTCTAACTCTTATGTGCCAACTACAACACCTGCTCCAGAATCTATGCAAAATGTTGTACCAAGTACACAACAAGTACCTCATATTGAAGTAAAGCCAGCTGAATCTGTGGATCGTTCTACGTTGGTAGTTCCTAGTGGTAATAGCAATAAATAATGTAGGAGATTGAATCTACTTTCATGACATTAAATGATATTTTAAATGAACAGCGTATTTACGCGATGATTAATGATGTACCGATTCTACGAGAATCTGAGGTTCATCTCTTTGAAGAATTAATAGGTTTGTACCGGCCCACCTCTGTGTTAGAGGTGGGCACCGCCATTGGTTACTCTACTTTGTTGATGGCTCCGCTACTCGACGAAGAGGAGGGACATATTACATCTATTGAACTAGATGATGTGCGTCACGAAATGGCGAAATATTATATTAACCAATCTGATTATGCCGATACAATTACATTGCTGAAAGGCGATGCGTCTCAAGTCTTAACGGAACTCACTGGTGAATATGATCTAGTGTTTTTAGATGGTCCCAAAGGACAATATCTTAAACAATTAGAACTCATTTTGCCTCATGTGAAAGAAGGAGGCGTTATCCTTGCAGATAATGTACTTTTTAGAGGCTATGTAAGAGGCGATAAGGAGCCACCAAAACGGTTTAAGACTATCGTAAAACGGTTAAAAGAATACTTAACGTATGTTGAAAATAAAGAATTGTTTAACACCACCATCTATCCAATGGGGGATGGTATGAGTGTGAGTGTGTGGAAAGGGCACAACAAATAATGGCAGAACATTTTATGGAATTGCTTTGTCCAGCCGGTAATATGGACAAGCTTAAAATGGCTATTCGCTATGGTGCGGATGCTGTATATTGTGCAGGCAAACGTTTTGGCTTGCGCGCAGGTAACTCTAATTTCTCTGACGAGGAATTAAAGGAAGCTGTAGAATTCGTACATGCTCATGGTAAAAAAATCCATGTTACATGTAATATCATTCCTCATAATGAGGACTTTGAAGGTTTAGAGGACTATTTGAAATTCCTTGAAAGTATCGGCGTTGATGCGATCATCGTAGCCGACATGGGTATCTTTAGCCTTGCTAAACGCGTGGCTCCAGGACTTGAGCTTCACGTAAGTACACAAGCATCTACAACAAACTGGCATACAGTGCAAATGTGGAAAGAACTGGGTGCTACACGCGTCGTAGCGGCTCGCGAAGTATCCTTAGCAGACCTTAAAGAAATGAAGGATAATGTAGATATCGAAATCGAATCCTTCGTACATGGCTCCATGTGTATTTCTTACTCTGGTCGTTGTCTATTGTCTAACTACATGACAGGCAACCGTGATGCGAACCGCGGTCAATGTTCTCAATCTTGCCGTTGGAAATATTCTCTTGTTGAATCTAACCGACCTGGTGAATATTATCCAATTGAAGAAGATGAACATGGCACATATATCTTTAACTCTAAAGACTTGTGCTTGATTCATCGCATTCCTGATTTATATGAAGCTGGTATTGATAGCCTTAAAATTGAAGGCCGTATGAAATCCGTTCACTATTGTGCAACAGTAGCAAAGGTATACCGTACAGCTATCGATACATATCTTAAAGAAGGTAAAGACTGGTATGTTCGTCCAGAATGGATTGCAGAATTAGAAAAGATTTCTCACCGTCCATATACAGATGGTTTTGCAGAAGGTCGTCCTGATGAAACAGCTCAAAACTATGGTAAATCTACCAATACACAAAGCCATGACTTCATCGGTTTAGTTATGGGCTACAACGAAGAAGAAAAATACGTTGATCTTGAACAACGTAATAACTTCAAGGTAGGCGATAAAGTAGAATTCTGCCAACCTAAAGGGGACCTTGTAGAAACTGTAATTGAAAAAATGACAGACGAAGATGGTAATCCTATCGACGTAGCACCTCATGCGCAAATGAAAGTGCGTATCTACATGGATACACCACTTGAGCCGTATTCTATGATGCGCCGTGAGTGCAAACCAAAAGAAGCTTAGTAGGTAGTATATTAACGACAAACATATCTAATGAATGCTTATACTAGCGACATCTATAGCATTTACATTTTATAGTAATGATGTGTAGGAGGACTTATGAGTGGTACATCTTTAGAACCGAGTAAATCTATCGGTGCATTTACTGATGTACCAGATTTAGCAACCTCTGGGGAAGAGGCGTATGTGTACTTTCATCTTGAACCGAAGCATACGAACTTTATCAATCGTATCATTGAAGGCTATGAATACTTAGGGGTTATGACATCTATTGATGTAAATGGACGATGTATGCTAAGGTGTACACCTTCAACACGGCCCTTGGCTATTGAATTATTAAGTAGTCTATCGGATTATGTCACTATCGAGGATTAATATAATATTTTTATAATTACATCAAACTGTTTAGACCTAGTAGAGAAATGAGAGTATATCTATGAAACAATCTATGTTGAAACGTGCATTATTAACAGCTTGTCTAAGTGTATCTATGGCAGGCGTAGCTATGGCAGGTCCTGTAGGCCCTGTTATTATTCCTCAAGCAGGGGATGTAGTAGTCATCAATCATGGTCCTGATATGACCTTCACGGGTAATATCAACTTTGATGTGGAAAGCCAAACTAACAATAATTTACAAGTTGGCTCCACTGTGATTCCTAATGTTGTATACGGTGCAGCGTTCAATAAATCTGGTGCACCAGATACAATTATCCCAGCGCAAACTTACGTATATGTAGGCACAAAAGATGGGGCGAACGCTTTCACAGAAGCTAGCGATGCTGACAAAAAAGGGGCTAACTGGAACATAGAAACGTTGAAAAAAACTAAATCTGGCGACGTGCAATTGGCGAGCCGTGGTGTTCCTGAAAAGCCATTGGCAAACCAAGTAGCCACCATTAAAGATTCCATTATGCTTAGCGCCGTAGACCTCAGTACAACAGAGGTAGGCCGAAACAGCAAGGGCGTTCTATACATGACTGTTCCTAAGGAATTAAAATTGACTGCTGACACAGGTATTCCTGAAGATGTACGGGAAACAATGCCAGCTATGTTCCGTGGTAAAATGGGTGACTCCCTCATGGTAAACCTTATGCCTCTTAATGAAGAGGAGAAACAACAATTAGCGGCAAACCCACATAATGCAAATACAATCGTATTCAACCGTGGTATGAGCATGGCAAAAATGATTGGTTCCTCTGCACGTACAAGTAAAGTGTACACATATATGAAGGATCATTATTTGAACCTCGTTATCGTAGCAAAAGATTACGATGATAACGGTGCTCGTGGTAGTGGTGTTATGATGGTATCTAAACAAGATAACTCTAACGATGTACTCTTAACATTATACAAAGGCCCAGACCTTTCCAATAGCAAATTGGAAAAAGTAATTGGTGCTATGTTATCTACAAACTTCAAACGCTAATAATCTAGCTCATGTACAGTGAGCTGTAGTACAGCTACATTGATTAGCGTATATATGATAATCTTAATAAACGGCTCGAGTTTGATATGTACCCCTTTTAATGGACAACCCGTAAAGGGGGTACATATCAGTTATATCGGGCCGTTTTTATATGGTGTGTTTAAAGGCGTTTCTTTAATTTATAGATTTTGTGAAATTTACAGTTACACCGTATTGAATTTTTTAATTCTCTATGATACTATAATCTAGTAAAAGTTATGCAAAGGACATGATTCTCATATCCCTGTGTACCAGAGAGAGGCTGATGCTGGAAATGCCTTACACATATATCAGAGTTACCCCCTTTAAACTGATTTGTCGAACCTAAGTAGGCAAATACGGCCGCCACCGTTATCGGGCTTAATGAAGTGAATTAACTATACACATATATTCGTATAGGTAGTTAACTAGGGTGGAACCGCGAATGATCTTCGTCCCTTGTTTGTAGGGATAGAGGGTCTTTTTTTATTACCAAAATCCAACTATCCTAGTTTATAAATTGGAGGAAAGAAAAATGGCAGATGTAAAAATCATTTTACCTGATGGTAGTGCAAAGGAATACGCTGCTGGCACTACTCTTGGGGAAGCAGTAAAACAATTATCTAACAGCTTGGCTAAAAAAGTACTAGCTGCAAACGTAAACGGTGAATTAACAGATCTTCGCGAAGAACTCGTAGATGGTTCTGAAGTAGCTTTCTTAACATTCGAAGAAGATGGCGGTAAACATACTTTGCGCCACACAGCTTCTCATATTTTGGCACAAGCGGTTAAACGCTTATGGCCTGAAGCTAAACTGGCTATCGGTCCTGCTATCGATAAAGGTTTCTACTATGATATCGATATGGAACATACTTTGACTCCTGAAGATTTAGGCAAAATCGAAAAGGAAATGAGCCGTATTGTAAAAGAAAACTTGCCTATCACTAAATCTGTAATGTCTCGTCAAGAAGCTATTGAGTTCTTCAAATCCAAAAACGAAGACTACAAGGTAGAATTAATTGAAGATCTTCCTGAAGATGCTGTTATCTCTTGCTATGCGCAAGGCGACTTCATCGATCTTTGTGCAGGTCCTCACGTGGCATCCACTGGTAAGGTGAAAGCTTTCAAATTACAAAGCATTGCAGGTGCATACTGGCGCGGCGATGAAAAGAATAAAATGTTGCAACGTATTTACGGGACAGCATTTGAAAAGAAAGAAGAACTTGATGCATACCTTCACCTGCTTGAAGAAGCCGCTAAACGCGACCACCGTAAACTTGGTAAAGAACTTGGTTTGTTCGTTATCAAAGAAGAAGGTCCTGGCTTCCCATTCTTCTTACCAAAAGGTATGGCTCTTCGGAACGAATTGGAAAACTTCTGGCGTGAAGTTCACCATGAATTTGATTACGAAGAAATTCGTACACCAATTATCTTAAATAAACAATTGTGGGAAACATCTGGACACTGGTTCCATTACCGTGAAAATATGTACACTACAATCATTGATGATGAAGAATATGCAATTAAACCAATGAACTGCCCAGGTGGTATCTTGGTTTACCAAAACGAAATGCATTCCTATCGCGACTTCCCATTACGTTACGCTGAACTTGGTTTAGTTCACCGTCATGAATTGTCCGGTGCTTTACACGGCTTATTCCGTGTACGTGCATTCACACAAGACGATGCTCACGTATTCATGTTGCCAGATCAAATGCAATCTGAATTGATGAAAGTTATCGAATTGTTCGACCGCATTTATAGCCAATTCGGCTTGAAATACCATGTTGAATTGTCCACTAAACCAGACAATGCAATGGGTGATGATGCAATTTGGGAACAAGCTACAGAAGCATTGCGTAATGCTATTGAAGCGAAAGGTATTCCTTATGTAATCAACCCTGGCGACGGTGCATTCTACGGTCCTAAACTTGACTACCATATCGAAGACTCCTTAGGCCGTACATGGCAATGTGGTACTATCCAATTGGATATGAACTTGCCTGAACGTTTCCAAATCGAATATGTTGGTGAAGATGGTCAAAAACATCGTCCTATCATGATTCACCGTGCATGCTTCGGCTCCATGGAACGTTTCATCGGTATCTTAACTGAACACTATGCAGGTGTATTCCCAACTTGGATGGCTCCTGTACAAGTTAAAATCTTACCTATCTCTGAAAAACATGTTGAATATGCTAAAGAATTGGCAAAACAAATGCATCGCGACTATGTACGTGTAGAAGTGGATGATCGTAGCGAAAAAATTGGCTACAAAATCCGCCAAGCACAAATGGCAAAAGTTCCATACATGCTTGTTGTGGGTGATAAAGAGGTTGAAGAAGGCACAGTTAACGTTCGTAAACACGGCGGTGACGAATTAGGTTCTGTACCATTCGAAGAATTCTTCAATTCTATTAAAATCGAAATCAAAGAACGTAACTAATTGACTATTATGACTCATCCATCAATATTACCGATGGATGAGTTGTCATGTTTGAAATTGTTATGATCTAATTTCTTATATGCATCAAAATAAACAGATATAAATTTAGCCCCCATATACTAAAGCCTTTCATTAGACTTAAGTCTAGGAGTTGGCCATTTGTATAGTGGGGGCTATCTCTTTAATTGTTACCTGTGAGTAGCGAAAGGAAATACTATGAAAGAAGTAAATTCATATGGCTGGAAAGCCGTTATTGGTTCCTCCATTGGTTATGCTATGGATGGTTTTGATCTCTTGATTTTAGGCTTTATGCTAACCTTAATTTCTGGAGATTTAGGATTAACTACAGGTCAAGCCGGTTCTCTTGTGACGTGGACCTTGGTAGGTGCCGTACTAGGAGGCTTTATCTTTGGTACCTTGTCTGATAAGTTTGGTCGCGTTCGCGTATTGACTTGGACTATCGTGCTATTTGCAGTATTTACTGGCCTTTGTGCCTTTGCTCAAGGCTATTGGGATCTTCTTATTTACCGTACAATCGCTGGTATTGGTTTAGGTGGTGAATTTGGGATTGGCATGGCTTTAGCTGCTGAAGCTTGGCCTGCTAAACACCGTGCAAAAGCAACAAGTTATGTTGCCCTTGGTTGGCAATTAGGCGTATTAGCGGCCGCTTTGTTAACACCGTTACTGATTCCTATTATTGGGTGGCGTGGGATGTTTATGGTCGGTATTATTCCTGCCTTGGTTGCTTGGGTATTCCGAGCTAAACTACATGAGCCAGAAATCTTTGTACAAAGTAAAGAATCTAAGGAACATTCACATACTAACTCTTTCAAGTTATTAGTAAAAGATGTAAGAACTACAAAGACATCTATTGGTGTTGCTATTTTAACATCTGTTCAAAACTTTGGGTATTACGGTATTATGATTTGGTTACCTAATTTCTTGAGTAAGCAATTAGGTTTCTCTCTAACAAAATCTGGTTTGTGGACAGCTGTTACTGTTTGTGGCATGATGGTCGGTATTTGGTTGTTTGGCCGCTTGGCTGATAAAATAGGTCGTAAACCTACATTCATCCTATTCCAAGTATGTGCTGTAGCATCTATTTTAATCTATTCTCAACTATCTGATCCAACTGCCATGCTATTTGCCGGTGCTATCTTAGGCGCCTCTGTAAATGGTATGATGGGTGGTTACGGTGCCTTGATGGCAGAAGCCTACCCAACAACTGCCCGTGCAACGGCTCAAAACGTACTATTTAATATCGGTCGTGCTGTAGGCGGCTTTAGCCCAATGGTAGTAGGCATGATTATCTCTATGTACTCCTACCAAGTAGCAATTGCATTCCTAGCTATTATCTACGTACTTGATATTCTTGCAACCCTATTCTTGATCCCTGAACTTAAAGGTAAGGAATTAGAATAAGAAAACCAGTCAATAAGATTAATAAACAAAACTAGGCAATAAGATTAATAAACAAAACTAGTAAATAAGATTAGTAAATAATTTAACTACATTAAGCGCTGTCTTCGGACGGCGCTTTTTTTGTACCTGTATTTAAATTTGTAATTATATTTCTAGTATTTTGGAATAATACCGTTATTTTGCAGGAGTTTCATAAGCTTTGTCGAATACTATTTTGGCTATTCACATTTTGATGTAAAAACACAATGCAAGCTGCTGCTACCAGTTAAAAGTAATTTTGCTGAGTGGAGATATAAGCCATTTTAGAGATACTACCAGTTAAAAGTAATTTTGCTAAGCAGAGATATAAGTTGATTTAGAGATACTACCAGTTAAAAGTAATTTTGCTAAGTGGAGATACACGTCATTTTAGAGATACTACCAGTTAAAAGTAATTTTGCTAAGTAGAGATATAAGCTGACTTAGAGATACTACCAGTTAAAAGTAATTCTGCTAAGTAGAGATATAAGCTGATTTAGAGATACTACCAGTTAAAAATAAATATTTTTAACTGGTAGTATCTCGAAAATAGGTTATGTATTGAAAATTTGTAAAATGGTAAAGGAGTGAGCTTATTGGCGCGATTACGATTGCGTGAGGTTAGTGAAAGTGAAGAAGGTTTTTATCGATTAGAGCGAGCTATGCGATACGGTAAACGGTTAAAGTTAGCCAAAAGAGTGCCTAGAGATGTATTTATGCCAGAGGATAAGAAGTTATGGTTTTTATTTGAGCGTATATATACGGTGGTTCATGATAAGGAGGTAGCTGTATTAAGACGTTTTGGGTTGACACCGATGCAATATAATGTGTTGGAGTTTGTCTATGTTTCGTCGTGTAAACCAACATTGGGCTTTATAGTGGATGAGTTACGAGTGTCGTATGGAAATTTATTTGCAGTTGTAAAAAATTTAACAAAGAAAGGTTTATTGACTTGTAGTGTGTGTTCAACTGATAGACGATCTAAAAGTCTTGCTTTAACTTATGAAGGAAAGCTTTTATTTGAAGAAGTACAAGTTGTGCATGATAAAGTATTAGGTAATATGTTTTCAGCTATGCGCAAAAATAAGAAGAGTGATATTAAATCTGATCTAACATTTATACTTAGACATTTCAGTCCAGAAAAAATAGAGTAAGAAATAGAGTAAGTATTGAAGTAAGCGATAGAGTGAGTGAGCATAATAGATAAAGTGGGGATATGGAGTAAGTTAACCAGTTAAAACAAAAAATCCTACAATTTCTGTTAATAAGAAATTGTAGGATTCTGATGTTTTGTTAGTTAGTTTTAAGCTATGCCAATCCAATGCCAATATGTAAGAGCAAATACGAGCATCATTACATAGCCAATAATAGTTAATGGAATACCTGTAGTCATAAATGTTTTTACGTCGAATGTGTCGGTACCGTAAGCTACCATACCTTGTGGAGAGTTTACTGGTAATACTAGACCGAAGCAGATCGCATATTGCATAAGCATGGTTACACCAATTGGGTTAAGACCTTCTGCGTTATGTCCTACTACAATAGAAATTACAATAGGAATCATAGCAGAGGAGAGGGCTGTAGCAGATGCAAAGCCTAGGTGGATGACAATGAGGAAGGCCGCCATTACGGCAATTAATATAAATACGCTGGCACTTTCAAGGGAGAAAGCGTTTACGAATACTTGAGCCAGCCAAGTGGCTGCCTTTGTTTTCAGTAATACAGAGCCAAGACCGATACCAGCACCAAACATAACGATGGAACCCCAGTCGATGTTTGGCTGTGCAAATTTCCAATCCATAATGCCAATCTTAGGGAAGAAGAACAATGCGATAGCTACAATTGTTGTAGTTGTTGTATCGATAGAATGTAGCTTGCCACCGGTAGCCCACAATGCGAGAAGACCGATAGAGATACATAACAGTTTCTTTTCATCAGTACTCATAGGACCGATTTCTTGGCGCATTTTAGCGAGTTGTATATCGCCACCTACAAGTTCTTTAAACTCTGGCTTAATTAATGCTTGTGTTAAGAAGTAGGCGATGATAACCATAATGATGGAGAATGGAGCCGCTGCAGTAAGCCAATCTATCCAGCTAATAGATGTATTCATTTGAGTTTGTATAAAACCTACAGCCACAAGATTTTGAGCGGCAGCTGTTTGAATCATAATATTCCAGAACGTATCGGCTTGTACGGCACCTGCCATGAGTAGCGCGGCTACGCGGCTTTTACGTTCAATACCTAAGTTCTCAACAATACCAATGATAATCGGTGCTAAGCAAGCAATACGAGCCGTTGCACTTGGTACAAAAAAGGCGAGGATAAGACCTGTAATAATAACACCTAAATAAATACGGCTAACCTTGGTACCAACGCTAGATAGTACTAACATGGCGATACGACGATCGAGACCCGTTTTACGCATGGCTACAGAGATAAACATAGCGGCACCTACAAGAATCATGGCTGGTGAAGAATAACCAGAAATGATCAGCTTCAAAGCATTGGCTGTGCCCATCGCTTTAGCAGGTGCTTCGGGATTAGGTGAGAACCCTAATAGTAAAGCGGTAAGTGCAGTAATCATAGTAGCACTTACTGGATAGGAAACAGCTGAGGTCATCCACAAGATGATGGCAAAAGCGAGTACACCGATCATACGATGACCACCTGTAGATAATGTTTCTGGTGTAGGCAATAATAAAATGCCACCTAGAACAATGAAAGATAAAATAAGTCCAATATTTTGAGTAGTTGTACGCGTCTTTTGAGGAGGGGCAGTAGTTGTTACACTCATAATAAAACTCCTTTCAATTTGTATCATAACTATTACTGTATAATAATAAATAAGGTAAACTATATAAGCTAGACTATTCTATAAATATTATTGTATCGTATTTTCTATAGAATTAGTTGTATAATTTATAAGAATATTGTATACATAAAGAGAGAGCGGTGTCAGTAAGTATACCTATATACAGAACTTATAATGTCTGTTATACTATAAGAGTTGTAATAACAAATTCATTGTTAAAAGCTCAATATTTTTTGTTGACTTTCACCATACGATTTGTTATTATAATTAAGTAATTTATGAAGCAGAGGCCATCCGCCACTCACCTAATACCGAGAAGTATGAGGTTAATATAGAGAACTCTATTCGGATGGTGTTTGCCGTCCGTTTTTTTTATTCTCTTGGAGGTGAACGCTATTAGCAAGGATACACCACGCATTAATGAAGAGATTCGTGCTCGTGAACTTCGTGTCGTAGGTCCTGAAAACGAACAAATCGGCATTATGTCTGGCCGTGAGGCGTTGGCATTGGCTGAAGAAAAGCATCTTGATCTTGTGGAAATTGCACCTAACGCTAAACCACCAGTAGCTCGCATTATGAACTACGGTAAATATCGTTATGAACAACAAAAACGCGAGAAAGAAGCGAAGAAGAAACAAAAAATCGTAACTTTAAAAGAAGTTAAGTTACGTCCACATATTGAAGACCATGACTTTTACGTAAAAATGAAAAATGCATCCAAATTCTTGGGTGAAGGTAACAAAGTAAAAGTAACCATTATGTTCCGCGGTCGTGAACTTTCACATCCAGAACTAGGCATGGCAGTATTGACACGTTTCGCTGAAGAACTCAAAGAAACGGCGTCTATTGAAAAAGCAGCTAAATTAGAAGGTCGTAACATGACCATGATTTTAGTAAGTAAATAATGTTTTGGGAGGATTATAATTATGCCAAAAATTAAAACTCGTCGCGCAGCGGCTAAACGTTTCGCAGTAACTGGTACTGGTGAATTCAAGCGTGCAAAAGCTTTCAAAAGCCACATTCTTGAGAAAAAATCTCCAGCTCGTAAACGTAATTTGCGTAAAGCTACATTGGTTGCAAAAGCTGACCACAAACGCGTAGCTAAATGCTTACCATACGCTTAATCGTTAACTATTAGATCGATATATCGTAATTTAGGAGGAATATACAATGGCAAGAGTGAAAAAGGGCGTTACAGCTCATGCACGTCATAAAAAGATTTTAAAATTAGCTAAAGGTTACCGCGGTACACGTTCCCGTTTGTTCAAAAAAGCTAACGAAACAGTAATGAAAGCGTTGTACTACGCTCGTCGTGACCGTCGTGCGAAAAAACGCGAATTCCGTCAATTGTGGATCGCTCGTATCAACGCAGCGGCTCGCATCAATGGCACAACTTACAGTCGTTTCATCGCTGGTCTAGCTAAAGCAGGCGTTGAAGTTAACCGTAAAATGTTGGCTGACTTGGCAGTTAACGATGCAGCAGCATTCGCTAAACTTGTTGAAGTAGCTAAAAACGCTTAATAGCATAACAATACAGACTAAGGACTCTCTTTGGAGGGTCCTTTTTTTGTATGGTGAAAGTATGATATAGTGAAAATACATATCGTGTTGTGTAAAAGCGGAAGCATAGAGGAGGAGTAGGTAATGGAACAGTTATTTTATCTGTTGATACCTTTAGGACTTTGTTTGTTTTATTTAGGTATTAAATACACGATTCGCTTTGGTAGCGCTAAGATGCTCTATGAAATGCCCTATACAAATAAAGAAGGCACTTTTACGTTAGAGCGATCAGGTACTTATGGCCTATGGCTTAGTGGGAAAATGTTTACAAAGGCGCCTATTGGTGAATTTGGCTTTAACTTAGTTGATGAAAAAACGGGAAGGACAATTCCTTTATTTCTATCTATTATGCGCGCCCGAGTTAATGGCATTACTCACTCTAGAATGGAATTATATACCTTTGATGCGGGTCCAGGTACCTATAGACTATCCGTTACAGAAGATCCCTTTGTATTAGATGTAGTTATGAAAAAAGTAGGGGATAAGGTGATTAAAGATGCTATTGATTATAATCAATTTACTATACAAATCTATACACATACTTCCTTTGTTTTAAGGTTTATATCAATTTGGATGATTGTACTTGGACTTCTTATTGCTGTATTAGGGGGCATTCTTCCTAACATTTAGTGTGAAAGACTAGATAGTCTTGTTATTTTATATAATGAATAAATTATCAGAAAAATGAAATATAAAAAGAGGAGTTTTATCATAGCTTGTAGAAGTAACACAGTAATGAACCTATTTAAAGGTGTTTGTTAAAAGGAGACAGTATTATGGGAATCTTTAAAAAGCTATGTATGACCTCTATGTTAGGTGTTATGTTGGCAGTACCTACCTATGCAACTGTTGTTACAGGTAGTCAGTCCGATGTAAACATGGAATTAAAATATCCATTGGTATATACCAATAATATGTTTGCACAAAAGGCGATTAATACAGACATTGCTAACTATGTTTTATATGCAAAATCAGTCTATTACGATCAACATGCGTACCAAGTAAAGCAAAACTATAAAGTTACCTATGAAGACGCTCAAGTTGTATCTATTTTGTTAACTACATATCACTATCATGCTGGTAGTGCACATGGTATGTATAATACTAAAGGTCTAGTATATAACAAGATTACGGGTCAAAGAATTCCATTATATAACTATGTAAAAATTGCTAATCCACAACAAATAGAACGAGGCATTAACTCTGGAATTTTGCGCTTCTACAGTGAAGGTCATAAAAAAGCAGACCTACTACCTAACTGGAATGTAGAATATGTTTCTGACAACTACTACTTGAAAGGTAAAGGCGCTATAGGTCTTGTATACCAACCATATGAATTGGGACCATTCTCTTATGGGAATACATTCGTTGAATTCTCACCAAAAGCCATTGAATACTTTAACAGAATGAACTCCTGATAAAAGTATGTTGCCATATTGATCCTAACTGTATTTTGATGAATTAAATAGTATTCTTGTAATATACGACAAAAGCCTATAGTACATTTTGTACTATAGGCTTTTGGTGTATTTATAATATTATTTTCTATATCCGCCGCATCCTCTAAAATTTGAGTTTGGACCACAATAATTTTGGTTGTTATTGTTGGATGTTGCATAGTTAGTATTGTTATCGGAGTTGTATTGTGTGTTAGTGTTGCAATTGTACTGAGAGTTATTACATACATAATCGTAAGCAAATCCTGTAGATACCACAGCAGTCACGGCTAAGAATGTCATCACAATTATACGTTTTGTAAATTTCATAGTAATTACCTCCTTGTTCCTATATTTATATTATACTACTATGAGTCAAATGAAATATGATATTTTATATATATAATATTGGGGAGACATTATGTGAAAGGATGAGAGTTTATGATGAAACGTGCGTTAATGGCTGCACTATGTTTTAGTTTTGTGACATTAGGTAGCCAAGCAATTGATATTAATATACCAGGTGCAGATCCGACGGTATCTAAGGATTCGTATCAGAACTATCGTAAGACTGATGCAGATGCACGGCAGATGGAACGGAATGTTGAAACGGATATAAAAACATATATGCCAAAACAAGTAGTAGGTAATGGTGAATTAGATTTAAATGATGTCATTTATTCTAATCGTGAGTTGAACCATGCATTGGATTTTTCTTCATCTGTATTTATTTTGAAAGAGGATGGGGCCAATATAAAATTCACTATGCCCTACTCGAGTCGATATGGCAATACTGAAAAAATTGAAGATGGTACATCTATTTTCAGAAATGCAATGATTATGAGCCCTAATGGCGTAATTGGTTATGAGTTGCGTCATCAACCAGCAAGAAATAATTGGGAAGATAGTAAGATTCCTTATAGCAAGCTGACTATTGATGATATGAAAGCTATTGCAGAGAAAACAGCCGGCGTATTTCGTGGTGATGATCATTCATTATATGCTGGTAAATTTACGTATCCTACGGTTGAAAAAGCAACATGGGATGTAACGTATGCTAAGGATGTACCAATGGTAGGAAGCCTTAATTTTACGATGAAAAATACACCGACAATTTCGTATCATGTGGGTTATAATTTTATGCCTAGAAAACAGTTTAGTGTGTTAAAAGCACAAGGTGTTGATAAGGCTAAAGACATGATAATGTCCCCGTTGGTTAACTATGTATTACCATCCATTGAACCAGCGAAGGATATACTTTCAAAAAGCAAAGCATTAACAATTAATGATTTTACATTCTTAACGCTAAAAACAAGTAAAATGATACGGGAAGATAAGAATGATTCGTACATGTATGTATACGATAGCGATCAGTATAGAGAAGGTATCATGGTGATGCCGGTTGAGGCTGAAGATATACAACATCCAGAGAAGATTTTCCCGAAAGCTGTACGCAGTATTATTCTAACTGACAAGTATTCGATGCATCAACCAATCCAATTTGCTACCGTATGGAATGATGCTATGTCATCCGTATATATGCAAATTAAGCGTCCTAAAACAACAATATATATGTTAATATCACATGATAAACAATACGTATACAATCACTTTATTATGACCTATAATACTAGCTCTTTGGTCGAAAAAGATTTGCTAGATATTGTGCAATATATAGATACTAATAACAATAAGGACTACTATAACACATTCCAAAGTGGGCTTGGGGCTAAGATGCCAAACGATATGGCGACGGTTGATATTAAGAATACGAAATAATAGACAATGTAAGGAAAGCTAAAAATACCCTGTGAAGTAACTCGCACAATAGGTTAGCTTTTCATGTAACTATAGGCTCTCTGTTGCAAGGTATATGCCTTACGATAGAGGGCTTTTTTAGTGTAGTCGATGTTATAGGTTCTCTGACTGAAAGCAATAATCCACGTGATTATTGGTATCGAGTGAAAAAACGTATGTCAGAAGAAGAACGAAGTGAGTTGTCGACATTTTGTCGACAACTGAAACTTAAGTCGACAGATGGTAAGTCATATAAGACTGATGTAGCTGATATGCAAGGTATTTTCCGTATCATACAATCTGTTCCATCGCCTAAGGCAGAACCTTTTAAAATGTGGTTAGCAGAGGTTGGTAAAGAACGTATTGATGAAATCATTGATCCGGAGCTCACGATTGATAGGGCTTTAGAAGCATATGCTCGTAAGGGATATAGCCGAGAATGGATTAACCAACGATTACAGGCGATTCAAGTGCGTAAAGAACTTACAGATACATGGCAAGATCATGGTGTTAAGGGTGGTAATGAATATGCTATCTTAACCAATGAAATTTCAAAAGCTTGGGCCGGAATGACTACTCGAGAGTATAGGGATTTTAAAGGCCTTAAAAAGGAAAACCTGAGAGATAATATGTCTACTACGGAGCTTATTTTAAATATGTTGGCAGAAACAGCAACTAAAGATATTGCAGAAGCTAAAAATCCACAAGGATTAGAGGAAAATAAACAGGTTGCTCAAGATGGCGGTTCTATCGCTGGTGATGCGCGTAAATCTATTGAATCTAGAACAGGTAAACCTGTTATTACATCTAAAAATGCTATTGATTTAGGA
>OJIZ01000096.1_pt1 | contig 27420 bp, 22 predicted proteins | sample 1596071 | NCBI WGS metagenome assembly OJIZ01 (sample SAMEA4350127, study PRJEB24818) | metagenome | biome: human; feature: gut; material: faeces | place: Denmark | collected 2013-09
GAAGTATCCAGTTCTTCGGGCTTACCAATATGGGCCAGAATTGCTGACCAGTTATCGTGAGAGTAATTCATCGGCACGTTAAATCATATCAGGCGTAATACCACAACCCTTAAGTTAGCGCTTATGGTGATAAGCCCCTCGTCTTCACTCTGCGTGAGTTTTCCGGTCAGGTCATAATGGTAACGTTGCGTCCGCCCGTCAAAGCCGCGCTGTTCAGTCAGCCTGTCCACCGGGTCATACCGGAACGTGGACTGGCTGCCGTTCTCGTTGGTCAGCACGGTGATGCGCCCGGCAGCGTCATACCCCATGCTGCGCGTCAGACCGCCCTGCGTGGTGCTGATGGCTTTACCCCACGCATCATACTGTGTCTCACTGCGGCTACCGTCCGGGGCAATGATAGCGGTGAGGTCGCCTGCGGTACTGTACTCATAACGGGTCTCCCGCCCCTGCGCATCCTTCTGACTGACCAGTTGCCCACGCGGGTTATAACTGCTGTAAGTGCTGATGCCTTCCTCCCGGTGAACGGCGATTTGTTGACCGTACCAGTCGTACTCATACCGCGTCGTGTACCCCGAGCAGTCCGTAAAGGCCAGCAGTTGACCGTAACGGCTCCATGCCATCTGTTTTGTACTGCCCGTCGCGTCCTGTATCCCTGTCGGCAGCTCACTCGCCGGGTCATCATAGCTGTAACTCGTCGTCTCACCGCTGCGTGAGGTCTCCGCCGCCAGCCTTCCCTTCTCATCATACTCCCGGCTGCTGCGAAGCCCGTCCGGGTACGTCACCGACGTCACCTGCCGCTGGCTGTTATAGCCATACCGTACCGTCCTGCCGTCCGGCCCCGTCACCGCCGTCACCGCACCCGACGCCATATGCAGGCTGTACTCCGTCCGCCGCCCCGCCGCATCCGTCTGCGCCTTCAGCCTCCCCGCCTCATCATACTCGCTGCGGGTGATGCTCCCGTCCGCATGCTCCTTTTTCACCACCCGCTTCAGGCCACCTTCGCCCTCCGTGTACAGCACCTCCCGCCGGTTCAGACTGTCCGTGATGATTACCCGGCGCTCTCCGTACTCAAAGCGGTAGTCCAGCCCCTCCGGGTTGACCTGCTCCGTCACCCGACCGGTATCATCATACCGGTAGCGGCTCTCCGGCCTCCCCGCATAATGGTGCGCCACCATCCGCCCGGCGTGCTCCGCATCATAAGTAAACCCGCGAACCTGCGTCCCGCTGCGGTCATACACCGCCCGCAGTTCTCCGCTGGCCGTGTACGTGTAGCGCGCCAGCGGCGCAGTCGGCTGTTCATCCGGGTATGCCGGGTCGTGTGTCAGCCATACCGCCTCCAGCCGGATACCGTTATCGGCACCGTATTCTGTACCGGCGGGCAGCGTGTCGGGGAAAGCTGAAGAAGAAGAGGAAACAGAACGGGGACCGGCCGGAGAAGATAAGGAAGACTCGCGCTGTTTACGGAAGGCTTCCGCCCGCTGCGCCTGTGTGCTCAGCGCCAGGTGAAAACGGCGACCCGCGCCGTCCGTCACCCTGGTGATTTCGCCAGCCAGTTCGCCTGCGGCCTCGCGGTGGAAAGCCAGCGTCCGCCCGAAGCCGTCCACCACGCCCGTCAGCACCCGGTATGCGGGCGGCTCCGGCGGCAGCACCTCGTCCACCTCCGGCACCCGCTCCGGCCAGCTGAGTATCCACCACGGCCCCTGAAGGCTGTTTGCTGCCAGGTACGCATGCGGACTCAGGCGAACATCTTCCGGCAGCACCTGCCAGAGCGCGCTTAACGGCTGCGAGCTGTGCTGCGTCGCCACCCCGCCCCGCGCCAGCCAGAACGACTCGCTGCGGCTGTAGCTTATCTCGCCGGGAAACAGCGGCTCAAAGTGAATGCTCCTGCCGCCGCTGTCGTTGAGTATCAGTCCTTCATCGCGTATCTGTAAGCGGATATCGAAGGGCGCTTTCCAGCCGGGACCGAACACCCCCACCGGCGCGGGCGTCCTGGTCCGGTAGCTGCTGTAAGCGCGGGAAAGAATAAACGGCAACGGGCCGGGCAGCGCAAGGTCCGTCTCGCCCGGCAGCACCTTCGCACCCAGCACCGGGTTCACCGGGTGGCCCTTCTGCTCCTCTATCGGGCTGTTGGGACATACCGAGCAGGCCACTCCCGTCGGCGCACCTATCAGCACACCTGCTGAACCCTGCACAATATCCAGTCCCTTGCGGGTCATGTCACCCTGCCGCGCCGCCGGTTTTCCGCTCATGGTTTATTCCTTTTCTTTTACCTTACATGGCCATACAAATAGTTACCTATACTGTCTTTGAATATTGCCCTACCATTTAAAGCCCACCTATTTTTTGCGACAGCAAAGGGATTTCTTTTTTAATCCAATCTATCATTTCATTTTTTTCAAAACACACGTTAATGCCATTCACACTTCCACACTCACCAAAAGCATCAAAATAAATTTCACATTTATTATTACCTTTCGAAATGATACTACCCCCCCATCTTATATTGTTATATTTTTCTTTTCTGAAATACTTCATTTGCAATAAATCAATTATCTTACCAGCATAAAGATCGCTAATTTCATTCACCACCACTTTATATCTGTATATTTCATTAAGACCTTCCTTGCTAAGCGGAGCTAACGTGGTAACATACGATGGAAGATTAATTATCTCTATCGTTTTCACGCTATCTATTCCACACAATTCATTCACTCGCTCCATCCCCAATACCGAACCAGAAAATAGAGACAATAAAACCATCAAATATTTCATCATAAAAAACCTCACTATTCTGGCGTACCCGTTATTTTCATCGTCTGCAACGGTCCATCCACCCAGGGCAAGATTACGAAAGCCCGCACCCCGCAAGGACTGACGCCAGATAGTTTCTGTCCATGGCTGCTTTTCGCATCTTACGTCTTAACCCTGCCTTGAATACCTTATCATTCGTCAAAATATTAATAGCAATGTGCCGTATCCCTGAAAATAATTCTGCTGCGTTTCCTCTTCTTATTTTGCAGTCGTCTTCGTTCATTACCACGTCCAGACGCCAGTGCAGCTTATTCTCCACGTGCCAGTGATTTCGGATCGCTGTGGCGAACTTTTCTGCGGTTAAATCAGCAGAACTGATATAATATCTGACCGTCATTTCTGGCTCTTTCTTTTGTTCTGCTATTATGGACCGAAAGGAGACTGCAACGCATAATTTCTTCAGCCCTTTCCATTCAAACGTGAAATCAATAAGTTCATCAGGGACATCGCAAACAATATGAAGACGGATTTCTTCTCTGCCGTGACTCTTTTCACTAATTGCGTAACTGTCATGCTCTGGATTATTTAATTCTTTCAGCGGAAATTTTTCCTCAAAGGCTTTATTTAGCCGCCCCTGGTTTCCTTTTACAGCGAATAAATAATCACCTCCCTGTTTTTGTATCTTCTCTGCAATATCTTTCTGGCAACCCATCGCATCAGTCGTGATGATTTTCCCTTTAATATCCAACATGTTAAGAAGTTCAGGGATAGCTGTGATCTCATTAGATTTCTCATCCGTCCTGATCTGTCCGATGACCAGGCTGTGCATTGTTGAGAACGCACTAATGACATGAATCGCTCCCTTGCGGCGACTCTTGTCATAAGAATGCCGGAGCGTTTTTCCATCAATTGCAATGACGTCTTTATCATCTGAAGAATGACAATCACGCATCCAGTTAATAAAGCACTCGTGAAATTTTGCAGGACTGATACAGGATACAACTCTGGCAATGGTATCGTGAACAGGAATACCATTATCAAAATCACCATATTGCTTCAAAAAATCGAGATGTGTTTCCCCAAAATCCTCTATATCTTCCCAACCTTCTGCACCAGAAATAACGGCACAAATAGTCAACAGTAGAATATCTGACAATTTATGTTCCACTTTCCTGGCTTGTCTGTAATCGGGGATAATAGAAATATGTTCCATCAATTTTTTAAGTTCCATTTTGTTCTCCTTAATTATGTAAGGAGTATTTGATCATGTATAAGCTATGAAAAATAGTTTTAGGTAATAAGGAATATCTCAATTATTGAACATTTACCGCGAATTATTTAGTACAAAAAGTGTACTTCTGATGTTCTTTCCCTGCTCCAAAGTCTTCTAAAATCAACAAAGTAGACTCTTAATTATATTTATCAACACAATAATCTATCCTATTACTATCTTGACAAGAGAGAACCGTTTTTTATTTAAATATATGATACACATCATTAAATATATAACCATACTTTTTCATAAGACAATCTAACTTAGCTCTTAAATCACCAAAACCCATCACACCATAACATCTAATAGCCATTGCCACACGTCACCATGGATTTATTTCCACCTGCAATTACTTCGTCCTAACTTTAATTTAATCTCAAGAAGCATTAAGATCTCAATAGCGAGCTTAATACTTCTTGAATAATATCACTCCTGACCAAAATTTTTCCACACTAATGCATGAGACTTTGATTTGTCACCCAGAAATTTACTTACATCTTGCCAAAGTAAAGAATTGCTATCGGTCGCAGTGACTATTGCCTCTATAAGCCCTGTAGCTACAACTGTGGCCAATTCATCATCAAGCGAGACCATACCATCTTCGACATGTTTAAATATTTTTTCTCTTTCAATATCCCCCATTTCATAAAAATTTTTTACAATCGTTTTTCCAACCTGAGAGAACAACATAACCACCGGTGGCGTTTCTGGATGCCAGTATTCATTAGCTAATGAGACTGTCTCAGACAAAACAGTGGAAAATGATGCCATTTTTTCTATATAACTAGCAATATATTGGTTCATTACTTGCCTCCCAAAGCATTCTGTAAATCCTGAAGAACGTTTTCTGCTGCTGCTCGATCCCCTGGAGATGCTGTTGGATTCTTATCCAACCAATCCTGTAAAGCCCTTGTATAATCCTGTGCTTTCAATACATGTCCTCTACCACCAACTTTTTCACCTGTGGCCAATTCATAACGAACAGCATCTGCTGTGCTTCCACTTCCTACTTTTGCATTTGGCCGATAAAGATCGTCTATAATATTTTTCAAATTTGAATCTGTAACGTCGGGTTTTCCCATTTTCTGTCGCAATTCATCTTTATACCGTTCATGCTGCATACGATCCCTTGCGCTATTCTCATCTTCTGGTCCCCATCCTCCCGGGCTTCCCGTACTGCCGCCGGCCAGGCAGTTCTTCTCTTCATCCGTCAAATCCTTCCCAACATTCGGCTGACTCCCTGACGAATTATCATTCTCATGTGGGCTATCTAAAGGACAACTACTGGTCCAGTAACACATTTCAGCCTGAGAATTTATTAACTGCCCATCGCTCAGAGCCTTCCCGGCACGCCCATCATTAGCGAGAAGGTCATATCCCATTGGCCCAGCGACCACAGCCATTGCTCCAAGAGCAGGGGCAGCAGACGCCATAGCCGTCGTGACTGCATCAAAAGTCGCCGCCCCACCCGAAAGTAACGCCCCCCCAAATTTTGTTCCTGTTACTGTTGTGGCAGAACCAAGAACCAGTGTCTCACCAGACAACCCAAGAGGATCCCCCCGCTGCACCGGGTTCAGCGGATACGCATACAGGTTCCATCCCCCCTTCAGCCCAATGGGATCCTGGGTGATATAGCGTCCCTGCAACGGATCGTAGTACCGGTTCCGGTTATAGTACAGCCCCGACTCCTCATCATACTGCTGCCCCGGCAGACGGAGTGACTGTTGAAGGTGCTGCGCACTGGTTTCGCCCAGCAGGTTTCCCCATTCGTCATACTCCCCGCACCACGCCGTTTCGCCTTCCGGGGTGATGAGCGCCTGCGGCAGTCCACGGTGGTCACAGTGGTAAAGATGAAGTTTCCTCTCCGGGATGTATTCCGCCTCCATCTGCGCGGCCATCTGTTCCGCCGTCAGCCCGCACTGCGCAAGCCATGCCTCACTCTCCGCACTCACCGCTCCCGCGCGCAGTTCCCGCTCCAGCCTCCCCAGCATCACCGCCAGCTCCGCCGGGAGCGTCACACCCGTGTCCTCCTGCAACACCTCCGCCAGGCTCCGGTGCCGCGCCTTCGCCTGTTCGCCATTCTCTGTTTCGATTCTGATGAGCGGCGTGAAGCTCCCCGGCTGGTATACCGTCTGGATACGCGTGGTGCCGGTCTGTACCGTCGTCAGCCTGTCACCGTCCCACCCGTACCATGTCACCTCCGGTTTACGCGACAGCGACATCCACCCCGTCAGGTCACGCTCCCGCCGCCATACCCGTTTTCCCGTCCGGCGGCCCAGCGGGTCATAGAGGTACCGGCTCTCCACCTGTGGTTCGCCGTGCTGTATCCGCGTGTAGAACACCAGGCGGTGCTGGCTGTCGTAGTGGTAGTGGTGGGTCCGCTCGTCGTGCATCCGTATCACCCCTTCCGGGATGCGGTCCGTCTTCTCCGCCAGCCTGCCGTATTCATCGTGGCGGTAGACATAGTGCGCATCTTCCGCGATGCGGTTACCCGGCGTTTTCCCCGATGCTGGTTGAGTGGCTTAAAGAGGGCTGGCTGCTGGCGTCGGCTGAGATGCAGCACAGCGAACTGCGCGGCGGCGTGTTGCTGCTGGCCCTGCTGCATTCGCCGCTGCGTTATATACCGCCTGCTGCCGCCCGGCTGTTGACCGGCATTAACCGTGACCGTCTGCAACAGGACTTTGTGCAGTGGACACAGGAGTCGGCGGAATCAGTCGTGCCGGATGCAGACGGTAAAGGCGCAGGCACAATGACGGACGCCTCTGACACCCTGCTTGCCCGCTATGCCAAAAACATGACCGCAGACGCCCGTAACGGCAGGCTTGACCCGGTACTGTGCCGCGACCACGAAATCGACCTGATGATCGACATTCTCTGCCGCCGCCGTAAAAACAACCCGGTGGTGGTGGGCGAAGCGGGCGTGGGCAAAAGCGCACTGATTGAAGGGCTGGCGCTGCGCATCGTGGCAGGCCAGGTGCCGGACAAGCTGAAAAACACCGATATCATGACCCTTGACTTGGGCGCATTGCAGGCCGGGGCGTCGGTGAAGGGTGAATTCGAAAAACGTTTCAAAGGGCTGATGGCGGAGGTCATTTCCTCCCCGGTGCCGGTCATTCTGTTTATCGACGAAGCACATACCCTGATTGGCGCGGGCAACCAGCAGGGCGGGCTGGATATCTCCAACCTGCTCAAACCGGCGCTGGCGCGCGGCGAGCTGAAAACCATCGCCGCCACCACCTGGAGCGAGTACAAAAAATACTTCGAAAAAGATGCCGCCCTGTCGCGCCGCTTCCAGTTGGTGAAGGTCAGCGAACCCAACGCTGCCGAAGCCACCATTATTCTGCGCGGTCTGTCGGCGGTCTATGAACAGTCTCACGGCGTGCTGATTGATGATGACGCCTTGCAGGCCGCTGCGACATTAAGCGAGCGTTATCTCTCCGGGCGTCAGTTACCGGACAAAGCGATTGATGTGCTGGATACCGCCTGCGCCCGTGTGGCCATCAACCTGTCGTCGCCGCCGAAGCAAATCTCGGCGCTGACCACTCTGAGCCACCAGCAGGAGGCGGAAATTCGCCAGCTTGAGCGCGAGCTTCGCATCGGACTGCGTACCGACACATCACGGATGACAGAGGTGCTGGTGCAGTATGATGAAACGCTGACGGCGCTGGATGAACTGGAAGCGGCCTGGCACCAGCAGCAGACGCTGGTCCGGGAGATTATCGCGCTGCGCCAGCAGTTACTGGGCGTGGCAGAGGACGATGCGGCGCCGTTGCCGGACGCAGATACCGTGGAGGATACGCAGCCAGAGTCAGAGTCAGAACAGGATAATACCGGTGCCGTACCGGCTGATGAGGCCGACAGAGAACAACCGGAAGAGACCGCTGAAACAGTTTCCCCGGTACAGCGGCTGGCCCAGCTCACTGCCGAACTGGACGCCCTGCATAACGACCGGTTGCTGGTCTCCCCGCACGTCGATAAAAAACAGATTGCGGCGGTGATTGCCGAATGGACCGGCGTGCCGCTCAACCGCCTGTCGCAGAATGAAATGTCGGTCATCACCGACCTGACGAAATGGCTGGGTGACACCATCAAAGGCCAGGACCTGGCGATTGCCAGCCTGCATAAGCATCTACTGACCGCACGCGCCGACCTGCGTCGTCCGGGACGCCCGCTCGGTGCGTTCCTGCTGGCTGGCCCCAGCGGTGTGGGTAAAACCGAAACCGTCCTGCAACTGGCAGAGCTGCTCTACGGCGGTCGCCAGTACCTGACCACCATCAATATGTCCGAATTCCAGGAGAAACACACCGTCTCGCGGCTGATTGGTTCGCCTCCGGGCTACGTTGGCTACGGTGAAGGCGGCGTACTGACCGAAGCGATTCGTCAGAAACCCTACTCGGTAGTACTGCTCGATGAAGTGGAAAAAGCGCACCCGGATGTGCTCAACCTGTTCTACCAGGCGTTCGATAAGGGCGAAATGGCAGACGGTGAAGGCCGCCTGATTGACTGCAAAAATATCGTCTTCTTCCTGACGTCCAACCTCGGCTACCAGGTAATAGTCGAGCATGCCGATGACCCGGAAACCATGCAGGAAGTACTGTATCCGGTGCTGGCCGACTTCTTCAAACCTGCCCTGCTGGCGCGTATGGAAGTGGTGCCGTATCTGCCGCTGTCGAAAGAGACGCTCGCCACCATTATCGCCGGAAAACTGGCCCGTCTGGATAACGTGCTGCGCAGTCGCTTTGGTGCAGAAGTGGTCATTGAACCGGAAGTGACGGACGAAATCATGAGCCGCGTCACCCGCGCGGAAAACGGCGCGAGGATGCTGGAATCGGTCATCGATGGCGACATGCTACCGCCGCTCTCGCTGCTGCTGTTGCAGAAAATGGCGGCTAACACGGCGATTGCCCGGATTCGGTTGTCGGCAGTGGACGGCGCATTTACGGCAGACGTGGAAGATGCTCAGAACGACGAGTCCGTCACAAAGGATGAAACGGTTTTATGAGCAGGTTGCGCGTTTTCCGGCAGACAGGATGGTTTATCGCGGGCCTGATGACGGGCTTACCCGCCACTGCCGCGCCCGCAGAAGCATCGTCAATGGCCGGTGTGGCGGTCGCCGTCGCCACCACGACCCCGCCGGATGCGACAGCCACGTTACAGGCCATACAGTCCTGTCGGCGGGAGTCCGCGGCGCTGGAGCGGCTTGACTGCTATGACCGCCTGCTGGCACCGCTGTCCCCGTCAGGGTTTGACGGGGCGCTGGTCAAAGCCGGTTTTGTGGGCGAGGCCTGGACCCGCGCCACAGAGCAGGAAAAACGCCGCGAGGGCAACACCACAGAACTGCTGGTGACGCAGGTGCCGGGGGAGCGCCCGACGGTGGTGATAACCACCCCGGCTATCGGTCATGTTCCGCCACGCCCGGTGCTGATGTTCAGTTGCGTGGACAATATCACCCGGATGCAGGTGGCGCTGATGCACCCTCTGGATGTCCATGATATCGCCGTCACTCTGAATGCCGACAACCGGGCATTGCGCAGCCACTGGTTTGTGCGCGAGAACGGCACCCTGCTGGAGTCCAGCCGGGGGTTATCCGGGATTGATGAAATTAAGCAACTGTTCGGCGCAAAAACGCTGACGGTGGATACCGGCGCAGACAATGCCGCCGGAAAGCTGACCTTTAACATTGACGGGCTGGCAAGGGCGATTGCTCCCCTGCGCGATGCCTGCCACTGGGCGGGAGAATAAAAATATGGCAATGGACTTACGCGATCCGAATGTCTGGATATCGCACCTGCTGGAAAACCTGCCGGAAGAGAAACTGGCATCGGCGCTGAAAGATGACAACCCGAACTGGGAGTATATCGACGGCGAAATCGTCAAGCTGGGATCGCTGGCCCACAGTCAACTGGATATCCCGGAACTCCAGCGCCGGGGGCTGGTCATTCTGGCTTCGGAGAGTAAGGATTTTCGTCTGCTGGCGCATCTGCTGAGACCCCTGCAACACGCCGGTGATCCTCATCTCGCATTGCGCCTGCTGGCGCTGTATGTGGAGCATTACTGGGCGGTGGCTGCGCCGCAGAATATGGCGCATAAAAAACGCTTTGCCAGCCAGGTCATTAAACGCTTTGAAACAGGTATTGAAGGTTTTTCACAGAACGCCGCCACAGAGCAGCGCGATGCGCTGTCAGGGGAACTGGCAAAACTGGCGCAATGCTGGCAGTCACATAACGCCCCGGAACTGGCACAGGCTACTGATGATCTTTTTGCCCTGTACCAGCGTGCGTTTAATCGTGCGGCACCGGCTCCTGTCCCCACTCCGGCGGCCTCCGGTAGTTCACCACAGACCACCGCCACGTCTGAAAGCGGCGTGACGCAACCCAGTGCTCCGGCTCCCCAAATCGTCATCGACAGTCACGACGACAAAGCCTGGCGCGACATGCTGTTAAAAGTGGCGGCCATTTTATGTGAACGCCAGCCGGATTCACCGCAGGGCTACCGTCTGCGCCGCCATGCGCTTTGGCAGAACATCACCAGTACGCCCCAGGCGGAAAGCGATGGCCGTACTCCACTGGCTGCGGTCTCCGCCGATATGGTGGCAGATTACCATGCTCAGCTCGGTAGTGCCGATATGGCGCTGTGGCAGCAGGTGGAGAAAAGCGTACTGCTGGCTCCTTACTGGCTGGATGGTCACTGCCTTTCTGCACAGACGGCGCTGCGTCTGGGTTACAAACAGGTGGCAGACGCCATCCGCGATGAGGTCATCCGCTTCCTTGAGCGTCTGCCCCAGCTTACCGGGCTGCTGTTTAATGACCACACACCGTTTATCAGTGAGCAGACGAAACAATGGCTGGCAGCTTCGCCCGACGCCAAAGTTGCACCGGTTGCGCAAATCGGTGAGGAATCGAAGGCAGCCAGAGCCTGTTTTGCTGAGCAGGGTCTGGAGGCGGCGCTGCGATATCTGGACATGCTACCCGAAGGCGATCCCCGCGATCAGTTTCACCGCCAGTACCTTGCCGCACAGTTGACGGAAGAGGCGGGGCTGGTACAGCTTGCGCAGCAGCAGTACCGGATGTTGTTCAGGATGGGATTGCAGATGATGGTGGCAGACTGGGAGCCGTCCCTGCTTGAGCAGCTAGAACAAAAATTCACGGCAGAACAATAAAAGAGAACAGGAGTTTTTGTGTTCAGATTACCAACACCCCGACTACTCAGCGGACTCAAATCAGCCCTGCGACCGGCGATGCCCCGGTTTAAAGTCTCTGCTTTCTGGCTGCTGATACTGGCGTGGATTTTTCTGCTGGTGTGGATCTGGTGGAAAGGCCCGACGTGGACGCTGTATGAAGAACAGTGGCTCAAACCACTGGCGAACCGCTGGCTGGCAACGGCGGCGTGGGGGATTATTGCCCTGATGTGGCTTACCGTCCGGGTGATGAAGCGCCTGCAACAGCTTGAAAAAATGCAAAAGCAACAGCGCGAGGAAGCCGTTGATCCGCTCAGCGTGGAACTGAACGCCCAGCAGCGTTATCTTGACCGCTGGCTGCTGCGCCTGCAACGCTATCTCGACAACCGCCGTTTCCTGTGGCAGTTGCCGTGGTATATGGTCATCGGCCCGGCGGGCAGTGGCAAAACGACACTGCTGCGCGAGGGGTTTCCGTCCGACATTATTTATGCCCCGGAGGGCGCGCGCGGCGCAGAACAACGCCTGTACCTTACGCCCCATGTCGGTAAACAGGCGGTGATCTTTGATATCGACGGCACACTCTGCGCTCCCGCTGATGCGGATATCCTGCATCGCCGTCTGTGGGAACATGCCCTCGGCTGGCTGAAAGAAAAGCGCGCGCGCCAGCCGCTGAACGGGATTATTCTGACACTCGATTTACCCGATCTGCTTACCGCAGACAAACGCCGCCGCGAGCATCTGTTACAGACGCTGCGCAGCCGCTTGCAGGATATACGCCAGCATCTTCACTGCCAGTTACCGGTTTACGTGGTACTCACCCGGCTTGATTTATTGCAGGGTTTTGCCGCCCTGTTCCAGTCACTGAACAGACAGGATCGCGATGCGATTCTGGGCGTCACGTTCACCCGCCGCGCCCATGAAAATGATGACTGGCGAACAGAGTTGAATGCTTTCTGGCAGACATGGGTGGATCGAATGAATCTGGCGTTGCCGGATCTGATGGTCGCTCAGACTCACACCCGCACGTCTTTATTCAGTTTTTCCCGCCAGATGCAGGGAAGCCGTGAACCGCTGGTGTCACTGCTTGAGGGTCTGCTTGATGGCGAAAATATGAACGTGATGCTGCGTGGTGTCTATCTCACCTCTTCGCTTCAGCGTGGGCAGATGGATGATATATTCACCCAGTCTGCCGCCCGCCAGTACCGGCTGGGCAATAACCCACTGGCGTCCTGGCCCCTGGTGGACACCGCGCCTTATTTCACCCGCAGCCTGTTCCCGCAGGCATTACTCGCAGAGCCTAATCTGGCAACAGAGAGCCGCGCCTGGCTGATACGTTCCCGTCGCCGCCTGACAGTTTTCTCTGCCACAGGCGGCGTGGCAGCACTTCTGCTCATCACCGGCTGGCATCACTATTACAACGGTAACTATCAGTCCGGCATCACCGTGCTTAAGCAGGCCAAAGCCTTTATGGACGTGCCGCCTCCGCAGGGGGAAGATGACTTTGGCAACCTGCAACTGCCGCTTCTGAACCCGGTACGCGATGCCACACTGGCCTATGGCGACTGGGGCGACCGCAGCCGTCTGGCCGATATGGGACTGTACCAGGGACGACGTATCGGGCCTTATGTGGAACAGACCTATCTGCAACTGCTGGAGCAACGTTACCTGCCCTCGCTGTTTAACGGGCTGGTCAAAGCGATGAACGCCGCGCCGCCGGAGAGTGAAGAAAAACTCGCGGTGCTGCGCGTAATGCGAATGCTGGAGGACAAAAGCGGACGTAACAATGAGGTGGTGAAGCAGTATATGGCAAAACGCTGGAGCGAAAAATTCCACGGCCAGCGCGATATCCAGGCACAACTGATGTCCCATCTTGACTACGCGCTGGCTCATACTGACTGGCATGCAGAGCGTCAGGCGGGCGACGGTGACGCCATCAGCCGCTGGACGCCATATGACAAGCCCGTGGTATCAGCACAGAAAGAACTGAGCAAACTGCCTGTCTACCAGCGGGTTTACCAGAGCCTGAAAACGCGGGCGCTGGGCGTTCTTCCTGCCGACCTCAATCTGCGTGACCAGGTAGGGCCAACCTTTGACCAGGTGTTTACATCTGCCGATGACAACAAACTGGTTGTTCCACAGTTTCTTACCCGTTACGGCCTGCAAAGCTATTTTGTAAAACAGCGCGATGAACTGGTTGAACTGACGGCGATGGATTCCTGGGTACTTAACCTTACCCGCAGCGTGAAATACAGTGACGCCGACCGCGCGGAAATCCAGCGCCAGTTGACCGAGCAGTATATCAGCGACTACACCGCCACCTGGCGGGCCGGGATGGACAATCTGAATATCCGCAATTTTGAGTCCATCGGACAACTGACCGGGGCGCTGGAGCAGGTTATCAGCGGCGACCAGCCTTTGCAGCGGGCGCTGACCGTCCTGCGTGACAACACACAGCCAGGCGTCTTTTCTGAAAAACTCTCTGCCAAAGAACGGGAGGAAGCCCTGGCAGAGCCGGATTACCAGTTACTCACCCGCCTCGGGCATGAATTCGCCCCGGAAAACAGTACCCTGGCAGTACAGAAAGACAAAGAAAGCACGATGCAGGCCGTGTATCAGCAACTCACCGAGTTGCACCGCTACCTGCTGGCAATCCAGAACGCGCCTGTACCAGGGAAATCGGCGCTGAAAGCCGTGCAGTTACGGCTTGATCAGAACAGCAGCGATCCGATATTCGCCACCCGCCAGATGGCAAAAACGCTGCCTGCTCCGCTCAACCGCTGGGTTGGCAGACTGACTGACCAGGCCTGGCATGTGGTGATGGTGGAGGCTGTTCATTATATGGAAGTGGACTGGCGCGACAGCGTGGTGAAACCGTTTAACGAGCAACTGGCAAATAACTATCCGTTTAATCCGCGTTCTGCACAGGATGCCTCACTGGATGCCTTCGAACGCTTCTTTAAACCGGATGGCATACTGGATACCTTCTACCAGCAGAACCTGAAGCTGTTTATCGATAATGACCTGAGTCTGGAGGATGGCGATAACAACGTCATTATTCGCGAAGATATTATTGCGCAACTGGAAACTGCGCAGAAAATCCGTGACATCTTCTTCAGCAAACAGAACGGTCTGGGAACATCCTTTGCCGTGGAAACGGTATCGCTTTCAGGCAATAAACGCCGCAGTGTACTGAACCTTGACGGTCAGTTAGTCGATTACAGCCAGGGCCGTAACTATACCGCCCATCTGGTCTGGCCTAACAACATGCGCGAAGGCAACGAAAGTAAGCTGACGCTCATCGGCACCAGCGGCAACGCGCCGCGCAGTATCAGCTTCAGCGGGCCGTGGGCGCAGTTCCGCCTGTTCGGGGCCGGACAACTGACCGGAGTACAGGATGGCAACTTTACCGTGCGCTTTAGCGTGGACGGTGGCGCGATGACCTACCGTGTGCATACCGACACGGAAGATAACCCGTTCAGCGGTGGGTTGTTCAGCCAGTTTGGTCTGTCAGACACACTGTACTGAGGAGGCAGGGATGAATAGTAACGTACTGACACAAACTATCGTTACCGGCAGTGACCCGCGCGGGCTGCCGGAATTCAGCGCCATCCGCGAGGAAATAAACAAAGCCAGCCACCCGTCACAGCCTGAGCTGAACTGGAAACTGGTGGAGTCGCTGGCGCTGGCGATTTTTAAAGCCAACGGTGTGGATTTACACACCGCCACCTACTATACGCTTGCCCGGACACGGACACAGGGACTGGCGGGATTCTGCGAAGGTGCGGAACTGCTGGCGGCAATGGTAAGCCACGACTGGGATAAGTTCTGGCCGCAGGGCGGCCCGGCGCGTACTGAAATGCTGGACTGGTTTAACTCCCGAACCGGCAATATTCTGCGTCAGCAAATCTCCTTTGCGGAATCCGACCTACCACTGATCTACCGCACAGAGCGGGCATTGCAGCTTATCTGCGATAAGCTCCAGCAGGTGGAACTGAAGCGCGTTCCGCGCGTGGAGAATCTGCTCTATTTTATGCAGAACACGCGTAAACGGCTTGAACCCCAGCTGAAGAGTAACACTGAGAACGCCGCACAGACCACGGTCAGAACGCTGATTTATGCCCCGGAAACACAGGCATCTTCCACACCAGAAGCGGTAGTGCCTCCCCTGCCCGGCCTGCCTGAGATGAAAGTGGAAGTGCGCAGTCTGACAGAGAATCCCCCACAGGCCAGTGTGATAAAGCAAGGCAGTACGGTAAGAGGGTTTATCGCAGGGATCGCCTGTTCAGTGGCTGTCGCCTCAGCATTGTGGTGGTGGCAGGTCTATCCGGTGCAGCAGCAACTGTTACAGGTTAACGACACCGCTCAGGGCGCAGCAACGGTGTGGATGGCCTCACCTGAACTCGAAAACTATGAGCGCAGGCTGCAACAACTTCTTGATACCTCCCCGGTACAGCCGCTGGAAACCGGGATGCAGATGATGCGTGTTGCCGACAGTCGCTGGCCGGAAAGCCTGCAACAGCAACAGGCCTCGACACAATGGAATGAGGCACTCAAAACCCGCGCACAGAGTAGCCCGCAGTTGCGTGGCTGGTTGCAGACCCGCCAGGACTTACATGCTTTTGCAGATCTAGTGATGCAGCGCGAGAAAGAGGGACTAACCCTTTCCTATATCAAAAATGTCATCTGGCAGGCGGAGCGGGGACTGGGGCAGGAAACACCCGTTGAGTCTCTGTTGACGCAGTACCATGATGCCCGTGCGCAGAAGCAGAATACAGATGCGCTGGAAAAACAAATTAATGAGCGACTCGAAGGCGTGTTAAGCCGCTGGCTGCTGCTGAAGAATAACGTCATGCCAGAGGCGGCAACCGGTACCACGGCCGAAAAATAATTATTTAATTAAAGGAGATTATCATGGCAAATATAAGTTATTTATCTTTGAGTGGAGAGACACAAGGGCTAATTTCAGCAGGTTGCTCAACGCTTGATTCTGTCGGAAACAAAGCGCAGCCAGAACATAAAGATCAGATCATGGTTTATGCGTTAATGCATTCCATCTCAAGAAGTCAAAATGTCAATCATCATGAATTAATTATCACCAAACCGGTTGATAAATCCTCACCATTGCTGGCAAAAGCACTTAGTGACAATGAAAAAATGGCAATATGTGAATTTATACTCTACCGAACCAGTAAAGCGGGTATTTACCAGCCTTATTATAAAATAAATCTGTCAAAAGCCCGAATATCAAGTATTGATTTTGTCACACCGCATGCTGTCCTGGAAAAAGAACTGGAACCACAGGAGAGAATTGCCTTTATTTATGAAGATATTTCCTGGGAGCATACGTTAGCCGGTACGAATGCAATGAGTAAATGGCAGGATCGTGTACAGTAACTTACTGTAATAACATAATAAATTACTATTGCGGAGAGATAAAATGGCTGGTTTAAGGAATAACAACAACACACAGAATGCACAGTGGGCTGATTATGTGGGTGACATTCTTCGGGGGGCTCAGCCGATAAACCAGCTAGTACCTCAGCACCCTTATCTTAACGACGTCCCACTCATTGATGAGTTAAGGCATCAGAACACTCATCATGTTATTCCCTTGACACTTGATGTTGCAAAAAAAATACTCAGCCCAATAACATCATTTGATTACATTCATTTTATCACTACACATCCTTCAGGTATAAAAGATACACTCGCCTGGTTAGTTAACGCGGGTAAATTAATGACTGAGTTTGATGACAATGGGAAAATTATATTTAACCTTAATGCCTTAAAGTATACAAAAGCAAGTTACTTTGAAATACTTGGAGAGAAATATATAAAAATCACAACATCCAGCCCCTGGCTTTTAGAAAAGCTCGGTAAATATATTTTCTCTTCACGAGCGCCTCAAGTTCTGGAACTCGCTATTGGCTGGCGAGGAGCTTTATCTGAATCAATAAAAGGAGTTAAGTTCTGTATCTGGTTTTCAGTAGCCTGGAGAACCATAGAATTTATTATGAGTTCAGAGCGAGATCTGGTTAATTTTCTTGGCGATTTTTCAATGGATGTGGCCAAAGCAGTTATAGCCGGTGGTGTTGCAACCGCTATTGGAAGTCTGGCTTCTTTTGCCTGTGTTAGCTTTGGCTTTCCAGTAATTCTTGTCGGAGGAGCAATTTTACTGACAGGGATAGTGTGTACAGTTGTTTTAAATGAAATCGATGCTCAATGCCATTTATCAGAAAAATTAAAATATGCAATTAGAGATGGACTAAAACGGCAACAGGAACTTGATAAATGGAAAAGGGAAAACATGACTCCATTTATGTATGTTCTTAACACTCCACCCGTGATATGAGGATTAACCATGCGTTTACATGTTAAATTAAAAGAGTTTCTTTCGATGTTTTTTATGGCCATATTATTTTTCCCTGCATTCAATGCTTCTTTGTTTTTTACCGGAGTTAAACCTCTATATTCAATAATAAAATGCTCCACGGAAATATTTTATGATTGGAGAATGTTGATTCTGTGCTTCGGTTTCATGTCGTTTTCCTTTTTAAATATTCATGTAATTTTACTTACGATAATAAAATCATTCTTAATCAAAAAAACGAAGGTAGTCAATTTCGCCACAGACATAACAATACAGCTAACTCTTATATTTTTACTAATAGCTATCGTAATAGCACCTTTAATAGCTCCTTTTGTCACAGGATATGTCAATACTAATTATCACCCCTGCGGTAATAATACGGGAATTTTCCCAGGAGCAATCTATATTAAAAATGGCATGAAATGTAATAATGGATATATTTCTCGCAAGGAAGATTCAGCAGTTAAATAATTAAATATTCTAAAACAAACAGTTTTTAACTCCGGATTCCATGTCCTTTCTTGCACTGTCTTTGTCAAGAAAAATTTCTTATGCAAAGAATTTTGTATTATTGCCGCCAGAAATTCCTGGCGGCAGATATAATTTATTATTGATAGCGGTTAACCAAATCTTTTACCATCGCTTTATAGGTCTTTTGCTTAAGTTGCATGATTTGCTGCTCTGTCATATCAGTCGTACTGGCTTCATTCTTGTCGGGCAATGGTGGAAGCACTTTATATTCATAATTCACCGGCGACCAGGTAGCCCACTCACCTGTTGCCACATCCACCAGCGTGAAACGTACCAGGTAGCGCAGGGAGATAGCGTCAGTGAGTTTGTCATTTTTATAGTCGGACCATACTGTTGATTTCAGCGCAGAGTCATATTTTCCTGTCTGCAACATATCCTGGTAAACAATAATCGCTTTCTGATGTCCTTTTGCAGCCACAAAACGCAGTGCCTGCATCCAGTTCATATTCTCAGCACTGGCAACATCCTCGTTCTCATTTTTATCTTTGTTTTTGTTACAAGTCAGAGGCTTTTGCCTGTCCGGGATACCAGAGAATGTGGAAACAGTATAATATTTTCGCATCTCCTCCTGCATAATGGTTTCCGGTGCGCGGTTGCCGGATTGAACAAGTATTACAGGAGAATTAAGGGGAACGCGGAACTCATCTCCATCAAGCGCAGCTTGAATATCCTCTTCGGATACGGCCAGAGTGGTTTCATTACCGAATAAATCTTTGTCTGTCAGTTGCTGGGGAGTGTTTTTATTAATATTACTTTGTGTGACTTGAGCTTTTTTCTTCTTTTCATCAATAGAAGATTCAGAGGCACATCCTGCAAGCAGCGAGAATAACACACATATGCAACAAAGCTTTTTTGAATTCATAATTGGACACTCCCTCGCCTGTCATAATGATTAGAATATTTAGCATTGATAACGGACTCTAATTATATACCTCACTTAAATAATAACAAACAAAATCAATTTGAAATATACATTCATTTAATCAATATAAATTTATTCTCTAGAAATATATTTAAGCTGAATGGTTCGATATCATTATTGAATTTTAATGAATGAGACAACAAGCGAGAATCACGCACCTACGCCAGAGTAAAATCATTGAACAGAGAAATGGTGGAATTCAAATACAAAAAAACCGCAAAATTAAAAATCTTGCGGCTCTCTGAACTCATTTTCATGAGTGAATAGTGGCGGAACGGACGGGACTCGAACCCGCGACCCCCTGCGTGACAGGCAGGTATTCTAACCGACTGAACTACCGCTCCGCGTTGTGTTCCGTTGGGAACGAGGCGAATATTACGGATTGCCTCGACCTTCGTCAACGGTTTTTCTCATCTTTTGAATCGTTTGCTGCAAAAATCGCCCAAGTCGCTATTTTTAGCGCCTTTCACAGGTATTTATGCTCGCCAGAGGCAACTTCCGCCTTTCTTCTGCACCAGATCGAGACGGGCTTCATGAGCTGCAATCTCTTCATCTGTCGCAAAAACAACGCGTAACTTACTTGCCTGACGTACAATGCGCTGAATTGTTGCTTCACCTTGTTGCTGTTGTGTCTCTCCTTCCATCGCAAAAGCCATCGACGTTTGACCACCGGTCATCGCCAGATAAACTTCCGCAAGGATCTGGGCATCGAGTAATGCCCCGTGCAGCGTTCGTTTACTGTTATCTATTTCGTAGCGAGCACATAACGCATCGAGGCTGTTGCGCTTACCGGGAAACATTTTCCTCGCCACCGCAAGGCTATCGGTGACCTTACAGAAAGTATTGGTCTTCGGAATATCGCGCTTAAGCAACGAAAACTCGTAGTCCATAAAGCCGATATCGAACGCTGCGTTATGGATCACCAACTCCGCGCCGCGAATATAGTCCATGAACTCATCGGCTACTTCGGCAAACGTGGGCTTATCGAGCAAAAATTCATCGGCAATACCATGTACGCCAAAGGCTTCCGGATCCACCAGCCGATCGGGTTTGAGATAAACATGGAAGTTATTGCCCGTCAGGCGACGGTTCACCACTTCAACGGCACCAATCTCAATGATCTTGTGGCCTTCATAGTGCGCACCAATCTGGTTCATACCGGTGGTTTCGGTATCGAGAACGATCTGGCGTGTAATTGCAGTGCTCATAGCGGTCATTTATGTCAGACTTGTCGTTTTACAGTTCGATTCAATTACAGGAAGTCTACCAGAGATGCTTAAACAGGTAGAAATTTTCACCGATGGTTCGTGTCTGGGCAATCCAGGACCTGGGGGTTACGGCGCTATTTTACGCTATCGCGGACGCGAGAAAACCTTTAGCGCTGGCTACACCCGCACCACCAACAACCGTATGGAGTTGATGGCCGCTATTGTCGCGCTGGAGGCGTTAAAAGAACATTGCGAAGTCATTTTGAGTACCGACAGCCAGTATGTCCGCCAGGGTATCACCCAGTGGATCCATAACTGGAAAAAACGTGGCTGGAAAACCGCAGACAAAAAACCAGTAAAAAATGTCGATCTCTGGCAACGTCTTGATGCTGCATTGGGGCAGCATCAAATCAAATGGGAATGGGTTAAAGGCCATGCCGGACACCCGGAAAACGAACGCTGTGATGAACTGGCTCGTGCCGCGGCGATGAATCCCACACTGGAAGATACAGGCTACCAAGTTGAAGTTTAAGCCTGTGGTTTACGACATTGCCGGGTGGCTCCAACCGCCTGGCGAATTCGTGGCTTGTTTTTACTCTGTTTCATCGGATTTAGCGTTAAAGGAATAGTCCGTTTCCGGGCAACAATAAGTTGTAAGCAACCAAGCGCAGGAATATGCGCATTCAATAGTTTTCCTCCGTGTTTGTTCCACGGGAGAACGTGGAAACGGCTGGCGTGTAGCACTTCAAAATTCAACAAAGAGAGCCAGTCCAGCTGCCGCATCAGAGTAAACATCCGGCTGTTATAGGGCGAGGTTTTGCGCAATACCGGCACAAGTTTGCGTAATCCCATAAAACTGATGGGATTGAAGCCACTAATGACCAGCCAGCCATCATCAATCAATACCCGATCGGCTTCACGCAATAAACGATGCGGATCGGTGCACCACGGCAATGTATGTGCCAGTAGACAAACATCAACGGATTTATCGGCAAAAGGAAGATGAAGTGGGTCCGCCTGTACCTGGACGGGCATTCCTTGCGCAGAAACATTCACTTGATGAGAAACCGCGCACGCTTCGCAATTGATTTCTGCGCTTAAATTGCCAATCTTAAGCAGATGAAAACCATACATTTTAGTGAACCACGGGTTGAGCTGGCGCTCCAGCGCCTTGCGATAAAGCTTTCCCCAGGGCAAATCGCCCCAGCAATCAGGAGCCACGACAGTTTGAGGGACTCTTGCCGGTTTCATCACAACCTTCCGTTTCACACTGAGAGGTAATCTATGAATCTTAACAGTATTCCCGCCTTTGATGACAATTACATCTGGGTTTTGAATGATGAAGCAGGTCGCTGCCTGATTGTCGATCCCGGAGACGCAGAGCCAGTATTAAACGCCATTGCCGCCAATAACTGGCAACCGGAGGCCATATTTCTCACCCACCATCACCACGATCACGTTGGCGGCGTAAAAGAACTGGTGGAAAAGTTTCCACAAATTGTGGTGTATGGTCCACAAGAGACACAAGATAAGGGAACAACACAGGTAGTCAAAGATGGCGAAACTGCCTTCGTTTTGGGGCATGAATTTAGTGTAATTGCTACGCCGGGTCACACTTTAGGACATATCTGTTACTTCAGTAAACCTTATCTATTTTGCGGCGACACACTGTTTTCTGGTGGGTGTGGTCGGTTGTTTGAAGGGACAGCATCACAAATGTATCAATCACTTAAAAAGTTAAGTGCGTTACCTGACGATACATTGGTATGTTGTGCTCATGAATATACCTTATCAAATATGAAGTTTGCTTTGAGTATTCTTCCGCACGATTTGTCCATAAATGATTATTATCGTAAAGTTAAGGAGTTACGGGCAAAAAATCAAATAACACTACCCGTAATTCTGAAAAATGAGCGGCAAATTAATGTTTTTTTAAGAACGGAAGATATTGATTTAATTAATGTAATTAATGAAGAAACATTATTGCAACAACCTGAAGAGCGTTTTGCATGGTTAAGGTCAAAGAAAGATAGGTTCTGATAAAACTTTCTTGTCATCGGCTCCGTTCGCCGTTATGATCGGTCGTCTTTTAAGCAACTATTGACACACACATGAAGGCAAAAGCGATATTACTCGCCTCTGTCCTGCTCGTGGGTTGCCAGAGTACCGGCAACGTTCAACAGCACGCACAGAGCCTTTCTGCAGCTGGTCAAGGGGAAGCAGCAAAGTTTACAAGTCAGGCACGATGGATGGACGATGGGACGTCTATCGCGCCAGATGGTGACTTGTGGGCTTTCATTGGCGACGAGCTAAAGATGGGAATTCCGGAAAATGACCGGATTCGCGAACAGAAACAGAAATATTTACGCAATAAGAGCTATCTCCACGATGTAACTTTACGGGCAGAGCCGTATATGTACTGGATAGCAGGGCAAGTTAAAAAACGTAACATGCCTATGGAACTGGTACTACTACCCATAGTGGAGAGCGCTTTTGATCCTCACGCAACGTCTGGCGCCAATGCCGCAGGCATCTGGCAGATCATTCCGAGCACGGGGCGCAATTATGGTTTGAAACAGACCCGCAATTATGACGCGCGTCGCGATGTTGTTGCTTCAACAACTGCCGCGCTGAATATGATGCAGCGTCTGAACAAAATGTTTGACGGCGACTGGCTTCTGACCGTAGCGGCTTATAACAGCGGCGAAGGTCGGGTCATGAAGGCAATTAAAACGAACAAAGCGCGTGGGAAATCCACGGACTTCTGGTCGTTACCGTTGCCGCAGGAAACGAAGCAGTACGTGCCTAAAATGCTGGCATTGAGTGATATTCTCAAAAACAGCAAGCGTTATGGCGTACGTCTGCCAACGACCGATGAAAGCCGTGCTCTGGCGCGTGTGCACCTGAGCAGCCCGGTTGAAATGGCGAAGGTAGCAGATATGGCGGGGATTTCCGTCAGCAAGCTGAAGACATTCAACGCTGGCGTAAAAGGCTCCACGCTGGGCGCAAGTGGCCCGCAGTACGTGATGGTGCCAAAGAAGCATGCAGATCAACTGCGTGAATCTCTGGCTTCAGGCGAAATTGCTGCTGTACAGTCGACGCTGGTTGCCGACAATACGCCGCTTAACAGCCGTGTTTACACCGTACGCTCTGGCGACACGCTTTCAAGTATCGCTTCACGTCTCGGCGTAAGCACCAAAGATTTGCAGCAGTGGAACAAACTGCGCGGATCTAAGCTGAAGCCAGGCCAAAGTTTGACGATTGGTGCAGGCAGTAGCGCACAGCGACTGGCAAACAACAGCGATAGCATTACGTATCGTGTGCGCAAAGGCGATTCGCTTTCAAGCATTGCTAAACGCCACGGCGTGAACATCAAAGATGTGATGCGCTGGAACAGCGACACTGCGAATCTGCAACCAGGCGATAAGCTGACGTTGTTTGTGAAAAACAACAACATGCCAGATTCCTGACAAACCAGATAATAAAAAGGCACCGATTCCCCCGGTGCCTTTTTTATTTATGCCGCTTTATGTGCATCTACCATGATGATATCACTGGTGAAAAAGCCATCATTCTGCAAGGCAAAATACGTTCTCACCTCTGTCGATGCGCTCTGTTGGTAAATGCGAATAGCGTCTACTAACGCTTCTGGCGTACGCATTCTCGCGACCCATGAAGAAAATTCCAGCGGTAACTTATCTGTAATTAAATTATCAACTATCAGATTGGCTTCATTGATTAACGTCAACCACTCACCGCTGGCGTAGTTTCGTACGTGAGAGGTATCGCGTAATGCTTCTACCGTCTGTAACCAGATGTCGCGCACTGGGTGACCCGGAGACATTACGTCCATCACAATCAGCCTACCGCCAGGTTTCAATATCCTATTCACTTCTCGCAGTGCTGCACCAACATCATGCCAGTGATGGGCAGAATAACGGCTGATAACAATATCAAATGCGTTATCGGCAAATGGCAGACTTTCGGCATATCCCTGGCGGGTGGTGATATTTTTCAGTTGCCGGGCTTCGGCAGCTTGTGCCACGACATCCAGCATGTGGGCAGATAAGTCATACGCCACCACCGCGCTCACGTTTTGCGCAGCGCCAAACGTTGGTCTGCCCTGTGGCAGACCTGACATACCTTATTTATCAGGCTTGCCGGGACTGAATTCAACGAGTAGCGGATTGTGATCGGAAGCGCGCGTAACCAGTACAGAAGCTTCACTGACGTTCAGACCACGGTAGAAAACAAAATCGAGCGGGCGACCAAACGCCCGACGGCGCTGATCATCGGTAAAACGCACCTGGCGCAGCGACATTTCCCGCGCAAAGCGATATAACGCGTTCATCCTTCTACGGCTCCAGGCATTGAAATCTCCCGCCATAATGACCGGGCCGCTGTGGTGAGCTATCTGATCGCCAATAGGAAGTAACTGCTTACTATAGACATCCACGCCCAGACTGAAGTTGACGGCGTGTATATTAACCACCATCAACAGGCGGGTGTCAGGTAATGGATAGACCGTCACCAGTGCCGACTTCGCCAGACGCAAAATGGGTTCTCGTTCACGTAACGGGCAGCAATACACTGGATGTGCCGCCGAAAGGGTCATTACGCCAGAAGGATGTTGTGGCAGCACGAAAGCGGGTACCTGATCGGCGGCAAGATAGTTAGCGGTCGCAAACTGTACTAACTCTGGCGTTGTCTGCGCTTCCTGCAATAACACCAGATGTGCATCTTTGCCGTAGTTCTTTAATACCGACAACCATTCAGCGCGTTGCTGTTTGTATATGTTCCACACCAGGATCCGAATACGCTCTTCGGTACTTAACGGTTCCCCAGGTGGTAATGCCTGGCCGATGCTCGCAAAAGACCCCGGCGGTAAGATCCTTTCCGCAGGTTGTCCGGCAACATAGCGCATGGCATAGGTGTTTTTTCGCACTTTTGACTTTGAAACCTCTATTACGTCAACCCTTCCGCACTCGGGAGGGTTCTACTGTTATAGGGATTTTAGCTCACTCTTTCAACGAGCAATTGTATATTGTTATGTAAGCAAGTGCTTACACCGGTCAGAATTTTGCTCATTATGGAGAACATTAAATCGCATGACATATCACGCATCCTGATGGTTTAATGACAAATAAATTCAAAATATCTCTTCTATTTTGCAACAGGAGCAAAAATGAAAGCCACGTCGGAAGAACTCGCCATTTTTGTTTCGGTCGTCGAAAGCGGCAGCTTTAGCCGGGCAGCGGAACAATTAGGGCAAGCAAACTCAGCGGTAAGCCGGGCGGTGAAAAAGCTGGAGATGAAACTTGGCGTTAGCCTGCTTAATCGGACCACGCGACAACTTAGCCTGACGGAAGAAGGCGAGCGTTATTTTCGTCGCGTACAGTCAATTTTGCAGGAGATGGCAGCGGCAGAATCAGAAATTATGGAGACGCGTAATACACCGCGTGGACTGTTACGGATCGATGCCGCAACTCCAGTGGTGCTGCACTTTCTGATGCCGTTAATTAAGCCTTTCCGTGAACGCTATCCGGAAGTCACTTTGTCGCTAGTCTCCTCCGAAACGATTATTAATTTGATCGAAAGAAAAGTGGATGTCGCGATACGCGCTGGTACGTTAACGGATTCCAGCTTACGTGCCAGGCCGTTATTTAACAGTTATCGAAAAATTATCGCCTCCCCCGATTATATTTCCCGCTACGGGAAGCCAGAAACGATCGACGATTTAAAGCAACATATTTGCCTGGGATTCACTGAACCCGCTTCCCTCAATACCTGGCCGATAGCCCGTAGCGATGGACAATTACATGAGGTGAAGTACGGTTTGTCATCCAATAGTGGGGAAACACTGAAACAGCTTTGCCTGAGTGGCAACGGGATTGCGTGTTTGTCCGACTACATGATCGACAAAGAAATCGCTCGCGGAGAATTGGTGGAGTTAATGGCAGATAAAGTGTTGCCAGTGGAAATGCCATTCAGTGCCGTCTATTACAGCGACCGTGCGGTAAGTACGCGCATCCGGGCTTTTATCGATTTCCTTAGCGAGCATGTAAAAACAGCTCCCGGAGGAGCTGTCAGAGAGGCTTAATCCCATTCAGGAGCCAGACCTTCCGGGCTAACCAGGCGGTCGTTGCAATCCAGTGCGGCGATCGCTTTTTTATCTTCGGCATCAAGCTGTAAATTTTGTGCCTTAAGATTACTTTCCAGGTTTTTACGTTTAGTAGAAGAAGGAATTACTGAGTAACCTTCCCCCATAGCCCACGCCAGAATCACTTGTGCCGGAGTCGCATTGTGTTTAGCTGCGATACGAGCAATAACCTCATCTTTCAGGGCCTTACCATACGCCAGCGTCATATAGGAAGTAATATGGATGCCGTGCTGTTTAGCCCAGGCAACCACTTTACGGTTTTGCAGATAAGGAGAGAGTTCAATCTGGTTAGTAGCGATGTTTTCAGCACCAACAGCAGCAATCGCTTTTTCCATCAACGGGATCGTGAAGTTGGAAATACCGATCTCACGCGTCAGCCCTTGTTTTTTGGCTTCCAGCAGCGCCTGCATAAACTCTTCAACAGAGACTTCATCGTTTGGTGACGGCCAGTGGATTAGCGTCAGATCAACATAATCGGTACGCAATTTTTGCAGGCTCTCTTTCAGACTTGGGATCAATTTGTCTTTGCTGAGATTTTCAATCCAGATTTTAGTGGTGATGTAGAGTTCATGACGTGGCACGCCACTTTCTGCAATCGCCTGACCTACTGCGGCTTCGTTATCATAGATTTGTGCGGTATCAATTGCGCGATAACCAAGTTCAAGCGCCGTTATCACAGATGAAATAACAACGTCGTCTTTCAGACGGAAAGTACCTAAACCAAATGCAGGGATAGCCATAATATGCCTCTTTTAATGCTATTTTCGTTAACTGAGGTGATTATGGGCTTCAGACTGTTGAGGAAAAAGAGCGTAAAATGCAGAGGATTTTTGCGATTCTGGCAATAATAGATATACAGACGAAAAAAAACCTCGAGCGTTAACTCGAGGCTTCTTAATAAGTGGCGGAACGGACGGGACTCGAACCCGCGACCCCCTGCGTGACAGGCAGGTATTCTAACCGACTGAACTACCGCTCCACCGAATTCTTTTACAACCACCGGTTTTATGACCGGCTTACTGCTTAAT